>Ga0209208_10004923_pt1 | contig 18739 bp, 15 predicted proteins | sample S1TSphfallax_3_FD_187694 | JGI IMG/M metagenome (GOLD analysis project Ga0209208, IMG submission 187694) | Host-associated microbial communities from peat moss isolated from Minnesota, USA - S1T2_Fd - Sphagnum fallax MG (SPAdes) (version 2) | ecosystem: Host-associated > Plants > Peat moss >... | reverse complement strand
TTTTTTTCTCTCTTGATGTTGTGTTGTGCCTTCATTTTGTAGCTTGGTGTTATGTTTTGGTCTTGTGTGTGGCAATAATTTTTGTTGCAATCCTCCTTACTCATAGCAATATATTTCTTTTTTTTTTCTTTCATTGTTGTATTGACACTTTCATTTTTTGCTTTCACTCCATACCCAGATGTTACATGTGTTGTTCCATTTTTGTTTTGCAATTGTTATTACATTGTGATATTTGTATTTTCCCCTTATTTTGTAGTGATCTCCATGAATACTTATGTTTCATGTTTTACTTTTGCATTATAGTTGTTCTTGCATCATTATGACTATTTTTCTTTCGTATCTTTTTTTCTTAATCTTTTGTTTTTTTTTCTCCCTTGTTTGTATCATTGTTTGTGTTTTTTTGTTAACTTTTCTTTTGATTCAAGTTTTGTAAGTTCATTTGTTCTTTGATTACAAGCACACAAACATTGACAATCGTTTTCTATTTTGTGTCTTCAAAAAGATGTTTATGGGAACTTTTTCATGGTTTTTTTTTTTAAATTTCTTTTCTTACTTTGGGATTTTTTTTTTAAATCGTTGTTTTGATGTGTGTAAGTTTTTTTCTTTCTTTTGGTGCAAATGTTACAATTGATTTTTTTGTTTTGTTTTTCATGGTGTAGGTGTTTGTGTGGTTGCAATTATAAATTAGATTCTACATCATCTATTTCTATAAAAATAATAATTCCTTTTGTTCCTAATTTTTTGTGTTTGTCCTTATTTTGTTCTATTTATTTTAATTTTTTGTGTTTATCTTGTGTTTGTTGCAATGTTTACTATTGGTGATGTAAGGTCTATGAAAAGAATTTGTAAACATGTTTTTTGAATTGTTATGAAAATCCTAAAAAAAATTCTACCTGCATCAAATAATATACCATGTCAATTTGTTGATATTAATGCATCTTTTTCCTCTTTTAGTGTTAATGATTTGTTGCGCTTTATTGAAAGGTCTAAATTTTTTATACATTGTGTTGGTGGTGATGAATTTATTATTAATTCTTCTATTGATAATTGTGTTTCTAATTTTATTAAAGTTACATCCTCCTGAAGTAGATCCCAATGTGTTTGGGCATTTTTTAAAACTCCTATATCATTCTGAACCTTGATAATTTTTGATATTTTTGTTGGTTCACATTCATCTAATTTTGTTATCGATCCAAACCAAGAAACTATGTATTTGTGTCAATACATCTTTGTTTAATTTTGTTGTTGATCCTAGCCATGAAAGTGTGAAATTATGTGTTTTGTTCCAATATGTAATGGTCATTGTCTTTCCACCTCATTTATTGTTTGTGTTGCATTGGATTTTCATTTTGTTCCTAGTTGTGATGTTATGTTTTTGAGATTCGAAGTTGATGAGGGTATAGACCTTATGTCTCTTGTCAAGTACCCTATTCTAAAATGTTGTTTTCTTACAACTGATGATAAAGAGATGGAAAATGTGAATAAAGGGGGCCAAAAAGTTAGCAAGCATGGTGAGCTTTGGGCGAATTATGTTGTCAATGAATGGAGAATCTTTTGTGGTTTCAACACCAATTAATCAATTGCTAATTTTTCAAAAGATGAATATTTTATTAAAGATTTAATGGATATGTTGTTTTTTATTTTGCAAGTTGCAAAAAATAAAATGGTTGCCTATATCCTCTAATGAAGTGTGTTCTTTCTACATGTTTTGTATTTCATGTTGTTGTCTATTTTTTTCAAATATATTTTAGGGTTTAGTTTCTTTTCCATTTTCTTAAACCCTAAACCTATCCAAAATCCTTCATTTTTCTCTTCTATTATTTATTATTATTTTTTGCCTTTGCAGTGGTTGATTTGTCTAAAAGGATTTTCCTCTATGTAACATTCAATAATTTTTTTTATTTTTTTTCTTTTGGCTATTTCTTTTCAACTTAATGTGAATTGTACAAAATATTTAACATGTTTTTATTGTGCACCTTGATGTTTTGATGCCTAAACTTGAAATCATAAATTTACTCCTTGTTTTTTTTTATTGTTTTGTTCTTTGATAGTGACTAATTATTCTTTTCATTGATTTTTTGGTCTGCAACAACTATGTTGTCTATATGTGAATTGTATTTATTTTTTCAACATCTAATCTTTCATATGAAATATTAAAAGGATTATATATAAAAAAAAACATATTACAAAATTAAATAAGACACATGTAATTCTTTTTAATATTTTCACAAATGCAAAGTATCATCATGTGAAAGTTGTCAATTACAAAGCAATTTTTCAATCCTTGACAATTGGTTTTGGAAAGTTCATTAAGAAATTAAATCTTTTGTCCATTGAAAATGAACACATAATGTTAGCATAAGCAATGTGTCAACCTATGTTTCCATCTAACTTAAATTTGAAATTTGGATATTTCCATATTTGATTTTTTTCCATAAAGAGGTGCTTTGAATTCCATGTTGTGGACTTTGATGAAGTCAACTTCCTATCATTATCTATTTATGTTGTTTTGAAATTTTGTCAAAGGATTTTCAAAAATTAGGGGATAGACATTATGTGTTGTTCTATGGATTGATATTGACATGTTGATTGCCCTATCTTTTATGTAATTGAAACATACAAAGAACTTGCTTGTTGTTGCTCTACTTTTTGACCTATTAAAAAATTTCAGCCACATCCATTGCTTCTATGTTTTAAGCCTGAATGGAGAGCTTCTAATGAAGTATGGTTACCATTACTCCTATTGGTTGGAGTTAGTTTGATTTTATTGTGGATAAGTTAATTGTTTATTTCTCAAATTTAAATGAAAAAATATTGCCCAACTAAGTAGATTAAGTTATTGAAATTACTTAGATGGAGGAGGTGTTTGTTTCTTGGGAGCATGGTATGAAGGTAATGGGTCGTGAGGATCTTATTTTTTATGACAAGTAAGTTTTTAAGTTTTTTCATATTTCATTTTTGATCATTTTTTAATTTTTTTAAATTTTTGTTTAAATGTTTGTGTAAGTTTTTTTTCGTTGTGGTTTTTTTATTATAGATATAATCAAATTGACAAACACTTGTGTGATTTCAAATCTCATTGTTTATTGCACTATGCAGAGGTTTCTAGTGAGGAGAAAATTGCTTATTGAGAAGACAAAACTGATAGTTTATATTTCTTTTTTTTCAATTTATGTTTTTTGTTTCTAAATTTTTCATTCTTTTAGTTTTTTTTCACATTTTGAGTTTTACGTAAGATGATTTCCATTTTGGTGGAGATAATGGAGTTATTGATGTTGTCACTTTTGTTGTTATTTTTAAAATTATTTCTTCTAATGTGGTTATTGGCAGCCATTTTTGTAGCCGAAGTGTTTCAATTGTTCCTGTTTCCACATATCAAAAAATACAATTTTGATGTTGCTTCCATGTATCAAAAGAAAAACATTGTGTCCTAGTGCCAAATTTGGGCATGGGTGTATCTAGATTTGTTATTGATTCAAAAGTTCATTTTTGGAATAATTTATGTTTAACAAAAAAAATTTGAAATGCATTTTGGGTGTCATCTTCCTTCATTGCCCACTTGAAATCATCAATTTGAACATTGTTTTAAACCACATCTTTAGCCATAGCTTGTAGAATTTCTTGATTAATATTATATATATTGTTGACTTGAAAATTTTCAATGGTTTATTCATGGTTTAACAACAATAGATAAGTTTTGATTCTAATGGGTAGATGTTTTAGATATTTATAAACTTTTCATTCATGTTTTCATTTCCATCGCGTACATCCTTTCTTATCATACCACATGCATAATAAAAATTTTAGGGAGAATTATGAAGAGGATGAAAAACTCAAGTAATTGTGTTGGATTTTTATGACGATGCCCATGGTCTATGGTTGGGTTGATCAATGGGAGGGTTTTTATGGACATTGGTTTAGGTTTTTTTGGGGGAAGCTTTGGGATTTTGATTGGGTAAATGGAATCCAACCAAGAGAACGTTGAGAGTACTAATCCATGGTTTTCTCTATTAATCTTTTGTCTACTTGAATTCAATATATGTAATTGAATATATTTGTTGAATTCAACAAGTGAATTTTTGTCTATGAATTTTTTTTAGTTGAATGAACAATTGAATTCAACATATGAACATTTGAATTTAGTCGTTAGATATTAGATAATGGCTAAGCTATTGTTTATTTTGGTGGGTTCAATGGTTGACAAGTCTAGTAGGGTACACTGACATGCAAACCTAATAGAATAGGTAACAATGAGATTGGAATGAGAAAAATTGACATTTAAAATATTTGATAATGGGATAGAATTTGAGATCAAAATCATTCACACTCCCTTTGTAATAAAATAATTATGAAACAAGCCTACCATGTAAAGGTTTTCGAGCTTTTGATTGGCCATTCACTTGGCATTTATCAAACATAATATGTCATCTTCCCTTTTTGTGCATACATCATTCAAATATGATTCAATTAATTATATTTATTTGGTTGTTTGTTTTTCACACAACATTCCTATCACATCAATTTTTCCACGTTACATATGTTCATGACAATTGTTGTTTCATGCTTTATGATGTGTAGAGTCACAAGGCGGTGAACATTTGCAACATGTGTGATTAAACTCGACCACTTCGTTCTCCTAGGTCCCTTATATTGGGAATGCCCTCATTGGGTCTTTACTACACACATTTTGTTTTAGGCATAGCCAACAAACTCTAAAAAAGAATAAACAATGAAGTGAAAAAAAGGAGGCATGCATGTCATAATTCAATTGTTAGGTTCAAATTTTCAATTGCCAAATTCTAATCTCTAGTTGTTGCACAAGGGTGATTGTTGAGAGAGGTCACCAAACCCAAGTACACTAGCTTTGAAATGAAGGAAAAATTGCATCGATAAAAAATATGACCTAATGAAAATCATAGGAATAAAAGTTGGGAAGCTTTTGGAACTTTCATATCTTAAATTTTTTTGGCACAAATTTGAAATTTTTTTTGCCTTGTTTTATCCAAACAATTGAAACCAAATCTCTACCTCTCAAGGAAGGAATTGATCTCTTTGATGTTCATCTTGACAACTTATTTTTTTACATGCAACATGATAAACCTAAGCATGAAAGGATGTAAACTTAGAGATTGTTAAAAAAAAATGTGATGGTGAAAATTGCAAATATTATGAGAAAGAGTTTTGAAGATATGTAAATAATTACTATTAGTGTAGCTTGTGCTGTTGGCCCAAGTGTGAACGCATTGAAGGCTCAACCGATTTTTCCTTCCAAACCCAATTTTTGCAATTTGTTTGAATTTTCAGCTGCGAAATCCACTAAAAAACCAATGTCTTCCACACCTTAGCTCTGAAAATTGTGAAATAAACTCTATTACATCTAACTTGCCAAGGGCTTTCCAACAACATCAAGAGCACCCCCAAATTCCAATGCAGTTTTCAGTTTCAATTTTGTTTAGTTTTCATTGAGAAAATGGTTGAATAATCAATAACTTCCACATTCCAATGTAGTTTTCGGTTTTGATTTTATTTAGTTTCCATTGAGAAAATGGTTGAATAATCAATTACTTCCACACAGTAGCTCCAAACAGTCTCAAACCAAGTTGGTGCATCCCTACTCATGGAGAGCTTTCTGAAGATACCAGGAGCATAGTGGATTTCAGCAATTCCATTACTTTTGCTGTGTGGAAGCATTTCCCCAAACACAACACCCTCTCTTGACCTTATTACAACACCAGAGACAAAAAGTAAGCCCAACTTGTCCAGAGCAGGAGCAATCCTACTCAGAAATGGCAGTTCAATCAATAGAGATCAACTCAGCTGGAGCCAACAACCAATAGCCCAACTTGTCCAGAGCGGGAGCAACCTTCTCAGAAAATGACTGTTCAGTCAATAGAGACCAACCCATTAGCAATCCAGAAGAGCAGATAGAGAATTCAGAAGAGCGAGGAGAAAAGCATCTCAGATTATCTTCTAAATGTCATAATCTACCAACTTCATGCTGCCGATGCACAAAGGTTAAGCCAGGGAACACCCTAAAGATGCAAGAGCAACAGCACACAAACTTCAATGTCAAACTAAAATCACTTGCACAATTTCATTTTAGGAACTGTCAAAAAAATTGAATGAAGTAAACTGGCATGAAGCACATGAGCACCAATGGCAGGCAGCCCTGCATTTTATTTCAAAGAGTTCCACATATTGAAGCTTTGGACCAAGACAGAACACCCCATGTAATGCTAGTGATAAAGCTGGCCATCAAAAGCTGAAAAGAAAAAGACAAATGTTCTGCATTTTGCCCTTCACAATTTTCTAAATTCAGCAGGATAACTTCTTCTTGTCCCTTCAGATTTGAAGCTCATTTGGCAAGTCCGGAAACCTATGCCCCATGAATTTCCTGTACTTTGATTTAAGTGCAGCCACTGTTCAAATTGGCACAAATCCCCAGACAGCCCAAGCTGCAACATTAGTTTTTCTTTTTAAGGAATATCAACTACCTTAAGTAGTTAAAAAAGCATTTACACCTCTATATTGCACTATCTTTGTACTGTAGGCATGTCAACAACCAGCAGTGAAGTTTTTTACCTTGAAAGCCTTATTCGGTTTTCTTAGAACCAGAAGAGGAGGCGTTAGAAGCCTGCCCAATACCTGCAGATTCTGATGGTTTCTTTACTTTACTTTTGGGCAATTTCCCTGTCACTGTTGCTTCAATGTGCTTCACAAGTTCATTTTCTGCATACAATTTTTTTTTCCAGTGAGACTTCCATCACCAAACATACTCCAGTTTGCAATTATGGTCACTTGCATATCAATAGAAGTTGCCACCTTGAAATTACAATAGAGACTGCAAATCATGAGTGTTCTTCAGCAAGTATTAACTGCAGTCTCACTAGAAGCTCAGCTAAAATGTAATTGTTCTCAAACTGGGGCTGCAAGAAGTGACCTGATAGAAGACTGGCATTCACCAGAAATGCTGGAATGTTGGAACCCTCCAACTATAAGAACCAAAGACACAAAACAAAACCCCTGGTCAATCATGCAACCATGCTCCAGTGGTCCTTGTCCTACAGCACTGAATTCAACAATGGTCCTGCCTAGTGCCTGAAAAGGGAAACAGAGTCAACAGTACACAAACTTAGACAATAATCACTACATTAGCAGTTCTGGGAGCTCATTCACAGCTTTCATTTCCCAGAATATAGGTTCATTTGATGTCATTGTCACAATATTGCTGCTTGCAATCACATTGACCAAAACTGCAGGACCAACATAAAGGATCTCAAAGGATTAAAGCAACAGACCAGAGCTGAGAGTCCCTTTGCAAGAATGACTGGATCAACAGACCCTGGACCTGGCTGGTAACCAGGATGAAATTGCTCGCCATTGTATCCTGCTACAAACAAAGCAGCTGCCTTTTCAGCTGTCACCTTTGAGATGTCTGGCACAGCCCCAGTACTGCATGACAATAGTCATATCTCAGTTGAAGTAAAACCTTAGTACAGAACAAAGCAATGGCTTGAGTCCTTGCAGCAACCAAAACAGACAGACAGGTCAAACTCATCCACTTTCAACCTTAAAAGATATCTCTCATAAGAATTGAATAATCTCCATTCTCATAATTAAGAAAAGGCAAAGTGAGGTCAACACTTCTTCAACCAGCCACAGAGAACTCCAAAGAAGGAAAGACAAAACAGAGAACAAAGGACCAAGAAATAAAAAACAAAATAAAAAAACAAAAGCAGTATGAACAATAGTGCCAGTCTCACACGTGTTCAGGAACAATCAACAGTAGCATATATGATAGTGACTCCTCTATCACAACTTTCCCACTGACTTCATCAGCTCCCTACAGTGGGTAAAGGCCAGTGAAAACACTAACCTGCACACCAAGTTTCTGCTGCAATTCCAGAAGCAACAGGAAGACTCAGCCATGCTACTGGCTAGCAACAAACTACACAAGGAGATAACAAAAAACAGAAAAACCAAACAGAAAAGGACAGCAGAGAAGAACAAAGACCAAGTGGGCTTACAAGAAGCTTTGCACTTACAAGACTTTATACAGAATCATGCTGAATACTCCAAATGCTGAAATTCCAAAATGAATTTTTCTTTTCTTTACTGAACAACCTCTAGTCCTCTTTAACAGAATCGTTAGACCATAGCCTTTATTTTTCAGAAGGACCATACAACTGACAGTCTGAGAGACAAAGAACTCTTCACAACTACAAAGCATCAAAAACCTGTAAAATTGACTATTGATAACTCCCAATTTAGCAGTAATTGAGATATTGGAATGGACATGAGGCATGTGAATCATTTCAATAACTGCATACTCTCATTGAGAATGTTCATCAAAGATATCACAGGATATACCTTGAGGACTTTGTTTCACAGCTAGATTCAAGAAGTTACAAGAAAGATTATTGAACCTTAAAAATAACAAAGAAAGTACTATTGAGACACACATGTCGGATTCAATGTTCAACAATCTCCATCCACACACGTAACTGAGAACAAATTGCCTTCTATTGACATCATGATGAAGGTCACCTGTCAGCAGTCACCAAAACAAGGGAGGAGGGGGTTTTGTAGAGGTTGGCAGCCTGCGGCTGATGGGTTGCAAAGAGGCGTGCAACACCATCTTTGCTCCAAACTATGCCAAGGTCTGGTGACACTGCTGCCTTGAGCAGAGCAGGATAGTTTTGGACCAATGACTCTGGTGCAAATAACAGCACTGTTGACCCTCCTTGGACCAATAGCCTGATCCCTCCAATCCATACAAAAATTCAGTCAGTATCACACAATAGTTATACCAGAATTTGAGTATCTGAACAAAGCTCTGAATTATTCTCTCTACTTCCAATTCCTCCTTGACAAAAATACTGGATACTATTAGAAAAAGCTGTGTCTCCTGACCTTGAGAACAGAGGGAGGGCATCACGGGAAGTGACACTGGGTGCTGCCAAGGCAGCCAGTGACATCTTCACACTTTCAGTGTCATTGACAGCATTACCCCACAAGATCATAGTTGACCTATCATAGTCAATGACAATAGACCCTCCCTTGCCTTCTGATACCAGCCTTTCATGATCTGTTGGGCTGCAAAGGCAACATCAAAACTTGTCAGAGAACCTTTGCCAAAACATTGGTTCTCAGCATACTAGTGCCCCTCAACACTTCTACATAAACCTTGTTGGCAGAAAAGCTAGAGACATATACCAATAGACAATCATTCCATTCTCATGTCAATTCAACAATATAGTGGTCACTTGCCAAATGATAAAGGGTGTATCAACCAAAAAAGGTAAGAGTTCCAAAGTTGATTGTTAAACTTTACAAATGCACAGCCTTTTAGTTGGAGAGCAGAGTACAGTTAAGTATGGTGCACAAGCTGAGTAATTTCCCGCATCAACATATTCATGATACTTTACATCTTTGTAGGGAGGTGTTTTCAGAGCTAACCTGTAATTTGAGGCAACATAAACTGTGAGAGGAAAGGCATCATGAGACACCACTCGTGTTGGTGCTGGGTCAAGGATCCTTTGCAGAATCAAGGCAGCTGAGGAACTGTCTGAAATGGTACGCACTTTCACATCAACACTGGGAGATGACCCAACAGCACCATCATGTACATACAGCTTTGCAGCTGATGATAGATGTGCTGTAACCTGCACATGTAAAGAACTGTTCTGAGTTTCAACTTAATCCACTGGACCCAACTTGCAGGACAAAAGTGCCACAACTTGATTGAAGTTTTGAAACAAAAGTCAATTTAAGCAAGTCTGTGTCTTCCTCAAGAATCCGTAGTACCCTCTCCTGTTACAGGTGCATCATCCCTCAACATGCAACCACCATGTACATGCAGGCAGAAACAAACTGACCTCCTTAAAAATACCATTGAACTGAGCTTTGCTGATGTCTGCTGCTCCCACAGAGTAAGTTCCTCGTGCATAGATTTTGGCAGGAGATGCTGACCCTGCATCCCAACATCCAATAACCCTGTTAGTAAAAGCAAGGTCTTCTCTGAAGTCAGAGATGTGCTCTTGGGTTCCCAGCAAGAATGGTGATTACCAATTGTGCAACAAAAGCTAGGCCCTCAAGAGTGGAATTCCAAAGCATTCGTTTTTGTCCAATGGTCAATACAAACCAAGCCAGAATATTGTGCACAGGCAGAGCTTGAAGCTGTTAACTGCATGACGTGGTTGCAAAATGGCACCCTAATAAATGGAACCATTACAGTTTCTGCTAAAATATCCAACTGACTAGAATGCAAAGTAACAGACTGGTAAGGTGGTAAAGTCCCACAACCAACCTGGAATGGCAGCATTATGCTTCTTCAGCTCTTTCTCCTTCAAATTCCGATAAGCATCCCCTTGTGGAGAAACTCCTTTGGATGCAAGAGCCCAGTTCAATGCATAGTTCACACCTGGCCCTTCCCTGTTCAGATGAACTCAAAACTATCTCAGAACTAACACAAGTGTTTTTTAACACTCCCAAACCTTCCTTGGCGAATGATACCCATCATCATCTGTACAAAAAGCAGCACCTACAAACACAACCTTCCCTACAAACAGAGGCAGCAGAAGGCTGTGAGCCAGCCCTTCACTATGCTTCCTTCGTTGCAAAGCAGGCCAGGTGACACCCGCTCCCTCCCTCCATCCATGGTTAGACAGTGTACAACTGACCTTGGGAATACGATCGTCTCCACATGCCCAGCTACTCCACCAGAAGTTGCAGACTGTAATCAAGCAATACCCACAAAAACCAAGATACTATATCAGTACAAAACTGAAATTTTTTGACACCTACTGTCGGTCACAATCATGCAAAGTGACACAGCTTGGTTTGAAGGCTCAGCACCCCACCACACGAGCATTCCTACATGAAGTGATTGTCAACTCTCAAGTTTCACAATGTTGCATTCTCACATGTGGATACCATGCAAGCAGAAAAAAATTGGCTGATATTATATGATTGTCCAGTATCCTTAACCGAATCACATTGCCAATGTCAACCACTGGAACAAACAAAAGCTCACAACACATAATTCCTTAGGCACTGAGCTTGCAAAAGAGATTTGTGGTGATGGTCCTATGGATGTACTGAACGTCATCAATACCTAACTTGCGGATTGCAGAAGCTGAAAGGGAAATGGTTCTCCAGGTAAAAGGTTGAAAAATCAAAGCTACTTTCCAAACGTGAAGAATGCACAGACCAAGAAAATAGCACTGAAAAGCTGAAGCAAACCCTGTCTTAGAGTTTGCTCCTACAAGATATGCCCAGAGGGTAAGGAGACGAAGAAACGATCTGGGAACCGGAAGCAACAAAGAGAAGAACATCTTCCAGGTGAAGAGGACCCACTAGAGATCTGCCCTCAAATCCCTCATCTACCGAAACCATAGGAGGAGAAGAAAAATCGCAGCAGATCGGGGTGGATGCAACATACCTTGTCAGTAGATGTTTCTGCGGCAGCAAGGCAGGCGGACGCGTGCGTGTAGTAGCGCGAGGAGGAGGAGGAGGAAGAGGAGAAGCGCGCCAGTCCTTGCACCATAACCCGCCTCATCGCACTCCCTTTCCCTTCTGCCGCTTGGTTTCTGGTAAAACGCAAAGACCGCAGACAAAGATGCGGCCGAGGCCCGTAAAGATGGTTCAAAGAATTTGCAAATCGATGGTGCAAATGCCTTGGGGAACTATTATGGCGATAGCTGCTGCGGCTGCCGCAGATCTGCCGGCCCAACGCAACAACACTCCGGAGGCACAGCAAACACAACTCTTATGGCGCACAGGCAAAGGGAAGCACACAATCTCTCACAGAGCCCCTTTCGACGATTCTCCACAGTAGGAAAGGAGACACATTCGTCGTATAATCAACCCCACAGAAATTCTGATTGCTGATCATGGACGAAATCAGAACGGAAACAGAATTATTTGTCCAGCAAAAGAGGACTTTGCGGTTAGGGTTTTGGGGGCCAAACCCTAAAACCAAGACTGTTTCCTGCCATGACCCTTTCCAGTACTTTACTTTCTTTCCCTTCGTATTTGCAGGAGATTTTCTGTTTGCTTCGTTGCAAGGGGGACTGGTGCAACTTGTGGAATTCTGCTCCTCAAGTTGGATAGGGATGTTTCTGGCAGTTTTGATGCATGGAAAGGGTGGTGGTGGTGGTGGTGGTGGTGGTAAGGATTTTCCATGACCAGCAGGAGAGTCCAAATTAGGGTCTTGGGTGAAATTCGAAGTGCAGCTTGGGGTGCAGAGCTGGGGATTGTTGAGCATGTTGTGTGCTTCACAAGAAGAGAGTTGCTGTATCAAATTGAAACAAGGGTCCTCCTCCTACTCAAGTGCACATCTGCAGTCTACTCAAACAGACGCTGCTTGCTTGAGATCGACAACAACAGCAGCAGACAGTTACCCTGGATCATCATGCGGTAAGTGTGCCAGAACAAATTTATATGATCAAGTAATTACTTTCCGACACTTGAAATGTTGAAGGATGAGTTGTTGTATATAATGCAAATTGTGATTTGGCTTTGGTCATCTGAATTGGGAAAGGGGATATATTGCCCAGGGAGTAACCTCTGCAAGAGAGATGTTGTTCACTGATAATGTACATTGAAAGAAGAGAAGCTAATGACTGGCCCTGGGCAAGAGAGAAATTGCTTGCTGATAAATTACACTTAAAGAAGAAAAGTTAATGACTGGCCTGTGTACCCATGTCCATAATGCACTTTCTCAATCTAAGCAATGCATAGATTGAGAAAGTACATGATACTAGCTTTCTTGGAGCTGGTGGTCTGATTTTCAACATGTAGTTGTTACAGTGCATTTATCATGGCATACAAGAATAGAAATCCTTTCAATGAAGACACACTTCACAAGTTGTGTTGTCCTACTGCTGTACTATATGTAGAGGAGGCAGGTAAGCTACTGAGGAATATGTATTGGTAATGGTGACATTTGTGGGATCTGTTATGGCAAGAAGACAAGCACCCTTTGATGAATTGAAGGTATGTGATTACTTGCAGGTATTTGAACTATTGGAGCAAGCTAAAGGGGTGTTAAACTGGGTCTGCAGACAGTGAAGGACTGGATTATTTTGAGGAGCTAGGTAGCTTTTGTGAAAGATGGAGACCCAATCTACATGCAGCTATGTCAATTGTCATTTCTGTGTCTGCTATGCTGCTTTGCAGACTTGTGTTGGGTTTGGCAACGTTATAGTGGATGCCAAACCTTAGAGGCAGTCAACTAAATGTTCTATGCCACTCAATGCTATTATCCTGCTGCACTTTATGCTGAGTGTTTCAGTGTGATGAGTCTGTTGTAAACCACATGCAAAGCTTTACTGGCCATCATGGCTAATCATGCTGTTGTGTACTGTGGAATGGTAAAGCCCATGCCCATTATTTTGGGTACAGTGGCAGGTGAGCCCATTAGGGTGAGCTAGGTGATGCACCCAACATAAGGGCAAGGGCAAGGTCATTCCATGATATTAAGAAGTGGGGTAGCAGATTCAATACTTTAGACAAAATTCAAGTTCAACAGGCATCTTGGTCACTATTACAAGGGTATGATCATCACAGGAAGATGATCTCATTCAATATGGTCAAGAAAATGACATAATCCGCCATCTCAAACCTTTTGAAACTTTGAGAATTTCAGGTCAAATACTTTGTGAGCAACTTTCATGATGTTATGACCACACTCAGTCTTGTGTTACCTTCAAAGTGTTCTTGTGGATATTTCTGTTCAATTATAAAGACATGTTATTAATCTTTGAGAATTTCGGGGTCATTTCTTCTGCTGAGCATGTCTTGGTTGCATGTGTTGCATGAAATGTCCACCTCAAAAGTTTTGTATTAGGTAGGTTCACCTCAATGCTGGGTGTTATATTTTGAAGAAAATATTGGGTCGATACTGGTGTCTCCAATGCTAGTTTGACATATGCCTGCTGTTTCTGCAGGATGCAAAGACACTCATAGAAATGCTGCACTGAGGTGGGCACCATATTGATGCCAGTTGTCTCACAGGATTTTTGTCCAAGTAATCTTTGTGTTTTAATTTGTGTGTACTTCATGGTTATGGTTATCATTTGCCCTCATCAACAAAGAGATGAACACAAATTAACAAATGGAGATACACTGTTGTATCAAACATGGCCATGAGAGTTTACAGGCAAGAATTGCCAACTTGCAATCTGACCTCAAGCTTCCAGTCTTGCATTACCTTGAGATGCTGACAAAGACATGCAGACATATTCATTGTACATAGATTGTCTACAATAGGGTGGTATAATTGAAGCAGGTCATTATCCACTGGCATTTCTATGGAAGGAACTGATAGCCCTTACAAGTTCAAACTTTGTGGAGATGGTTTGGCCAATGACATTGCAGCCATTGTTTGATAAGGGAGTTTGCAACTGAGAATCATAAGTGGTTTGAGAGAAAAGAGAGCGCAAGGGGGCTTGTAAACCACTAATTTCACAGCTTGCTATAGTGTGTAAGGCATTCTCCACTTCTCATACTCGGAACAAACAGTCTTAGAGAGAAGCTTTTGCAATTGCATAAGACACCAACAGTCAGGAACAGAAGCAAGCATAAGGAGACAAATAGGCCAAAACAGCTCCCAGCATCACTCCTAATGGTTCCTCTCATCCCATTGCCAATCAAGCAGTGTGCATGGTGTAATGACTCAACCTCATATGGCAAGTTCAAATCAACAACAGGTAAAATAGGAAATATTCCATGGAGTTTCCAAAAGATGAGTTCATAACTTTTCATCTAGACATAGGGGGGTGGGGCAGACACACTCAAATTTAATCTGCATATAATCAGATGCGCGAAGAAAGGGTGTGAATTTAACCAAAAAAGGTGTGAATTTAAAATTTTCCTTTAAGAATTATTGAATTAACAAAATCCACAAGGTATCTATTTGGTCTTTCACAAAAGTAGGAGTCATAATTAATTACTTGGCAAAACCAAAATATGACCACTTGGGCTTTTCATTAAAGAATGAGTTGAGATCAATTAGTTGGCAAAAATGAATTCAAATCCAAAAAAAATTCAGATTCAAGAGAAATTAATTGGCAAATTCAAGACCATTTTCAAAATTGCACTTTCACAAAACTATATATGTAAGTCAAGATTAATCAGTTGGCAGCACCAAAAGATGTGACACAAACTAGCACTCTCAAGCTGGTAACCAGACATAACCATCCCTTGTAATAATCCAGATGCACTCTTTTCATCCATGCAGAGACCAGTAATGAAATCTTCATTCAAGAAGAGAAGGGTTACAGAATCATTGGCCCTATTCCAATCCAGGGTGATACCTTGTGCTATAGAGTAGTAGGCCACTAATGAAATGCAGATATAAAGGTTATAGGTTGTAACTAGTGACCTGAGATCCAACCAGAGTCTTGAGATTCTTGCAGGGGATGCTGTATGTTGTCATCTTCCCTTGCCTTACTCCCACCCACAACTTGTTCCCTTCTCACTCCTCCCAGGATTTTAAAACACCTGCAAAAAATACATTTTCTTTGAGCATCAGCTACCTCCAAAACTCAACTGCTGATACATGCCAGGGAGTTACCAACTTGGAGACGCAAGTGTACTCTTTGTGGACACCACAACATGGACCACGTGACTTCAAACCCACCTGCTCTTGTGTCGGCTTGTGGTATGTGACAGATGGAAAGAGACTTCAATCGAGAAGCATCATCATGCACTCCATACTTTCAAACAAATATGGACCTGCAAGTTCAAACATTCTTTTGAAACCAGTTTGCTAACAAACATGCACTTGTTGCAGAAGAACCCAAACAGTTTTACTGTGAAGAAGTTCCATGACTTGTGCAGGTAGAGAGCTGCGTTACACATATGATTCAATGACACTAGTCTCAAGGAAGACAAGTTGAGAACAGAATATACTTTTACTGTGGCGCCCATCATTGTAACGACTGCAAATGAGCAACACAGCACAAAGTCTACAAAGATAATTAAAGGCCCCTCACATAGGACCATATGTTCCAGGTTCAGATACCTCATGTATGCGAAGTGTAAACTAGGAGCAGCAAGCAATTTACTCTCACACTTTTGCTCTAAGCAATCACCCTAGATACATGAGGAACTTTGCACTGCAGGCGTTCATGTTCTCCTACACATTTAGCAACTTCACATGTTGGACATGTACTTGGTGGTTCCATCTTCAACTGTAACTTCTCTCTGGATTCAACTGTCTCAGTTTCCATCTTTGATAGTTGTCAGAACCTAGAGAGTTCAGTTCAGTATTATGCTGAAGTCGACTTCAGACAAAAACCATCTCTGGTGTTGTCAAAAGCTTCCTTTTCTGTGTACAAAAGAAGGGTAATTGGATTCTGAAGTTAGACTTTTGACATGGGTTTTGTTTCAGTCTTACCGGTTTTCTTTCCCTCCATTGTTGAAGCAATGTGGAAAACAGAGCTTGATCATAAGTTGGTGCAATCGAGGGCCAAGCCAAAGCTCATCACCCCTTCCATGGACCATGCATCATGTCTCACTTGCACTTTGTACATCTGCAATGTGCTACCACTACAGCAACACATTATACTGGTAGCATGACTAATGCTAAAATGTTGGCGAGCCCACACACATGTCCAGGTACCAGGGACAATTGGTATGGTGGGTCAGAGTTTTCGGCAGCAAAAGCAGTGGACAAACCCAACAAAGCAAAAGCAACATGCAGTGGACGATCCTAACAAACAAACCCAACAAAATGTAGGCACTAATGCATCATGAAATTGTCAAGGACATCATTTGCATACAAAGGGGAGCAAAGTTCAAACCTGGTTTTGTTCAGGGCTTCAGAGTAACGGAAGAAGAAATCTGCTTAAAACGTCTGCACGACCGACAGCCAGGAGGACTTCGTGAGAAGTAAATTATTGATCTGCAGCTGTGGGTGGACTTGGAACCCTGCTTTTACAGCAAAACAAGAAGTTCCACGAATCAGTGGTAGTGAGACGTTGTTCCAAATGCAGCAACAAACATAAAACATGCAAGAAAAAACTGATTAGCGTTAGGACTTTAAGACTAACAATTTCTCACCACCCAATAATTCAACTTGGAACGTTTGTAGAGCATTATCAAACCTGTGTTGAGTGAAGAAGAAGAAGAACACGGGCAAAGCACCAAGTCCAACAGTACGGGAGCTGCATCATTTATGCCACCACATGACTTTGGACGACGTGCAGAATGACGTCATAGATCAGCTTTATTGTTTGGAAGCAAAACCCAAGAACTGAATGAAGATTGCAAACCCTTTCAAATCTCAAACAATGAAGAGCGTCGGACATCGGATCTTTGCCCAGCCCTTGGTCCAACATGACCGGAGCAACATTTATGCTAGCAGTACACTTCCACTACGTACAGAATGACGTCATGGATCCTGTCGAGACATACCTAGTTTGGAATCCCACGAGCACAGACAGAAGATTGTAAACCCTTTCGGATCTCAAACTTCGGATATTATGTATCGCACGTAGTTAAGACATCGGATATATGCCCCACGCACTCCTTTGAAACGACCGAGCACATCTGATGGAGACCGCACGTGGGATCATCAAAACAACACTGATAATTTTAGGGAGATTCTTTCACGTACTCCGTAACACCAGCCTTTAACTTCACGGAGAATGTATGAAGACGAAATAAGTGCGGCGCTAAACTACAAGTCATGAACCTGAAATATTGTACTGTGCAATTTCAAAACAAGTGTACTTACCTGATAGTTTTCATCATTCACATTTCCCAACTGCAGTGCATGCTTCCTGCAGTTAAATAGAGTCAGGATTGTTTGCAAAGAGCAATACGTCATGCAAAAAACTTATCGAACAATATGTATGTTGGCATTGATAGGAAAACAGAAGAATGATACAAAAGAATAGCTAGTCTCACCTCTTTCTGTGGCTCATCTGATGAGACAATTGTCTTCCAGGCTTGTTCACATATGATCTGCAATCGATGTACGTATCCAGATTATCTTACTTCCGACTTCGACTTTGTACACTGTTCACCTGGCTGAGCAGTATCCTCGTCATGGCAGTCTTGAAAATTCTCTTCCAATGACACGACCTTCGACATTCTCAGCTTCTCCTGCAATAAACAGAACAGAACAGAACAGAAGACAGAACAGCACGTAGGAGACAGAGATCGGCCAACATGGTTCAATGTAAAAATGAAGAAACATTAGAACAATTAGTTCCATCATTTTATACGTTGATGATCTCAAAACATACAAATCACACTCTTGCAAACAAGTTCCCACTTATATCTTCTTCCATAAAGAAGCACATGCTGTCTCCTTCCATGAAGAAATTCATGTTGTCTGCAGGTCGCTGACCAATCATCACCTGCAGGCTGTTAGCAGCGTGGTACAAGGGATCGCTAGGAGCTGATGCAGACATTACGGAGAGATTAGAGAGAGCTGGCTGCGGCCGACGAAGCAATTCACAAAAGTTACAGGGGAAGATCATGAAGACGCCAGAGCAAGGTACCAAAACTTCTTGACCCGCTCCAGTACGCCATTCTATCTCATGGCTAGCTTACGATACAACAAAAATTGCATACAGGAACGGATTTAGACATAATCTCGACTTCGAAGCTGAAACTGTTGTTCGATTCTACACAGAAAGAACAACTGCACAAAGCTACACACAAGAGATGATTTTGCACCTGTACACGGTGTGAGTGCAATTATCATGCATCGGATTCCATG
>Ga0209208_10004922_pt1 | contig 18747 bp, 23 predicted proteins | sample S1TSphfallax_3_FD_187694 | JGI IMG/M metagenome (GOLD analysis project Ga0209208, IMG submission 187694) | Host-associated microbial communities from peat moss isolated from Minnesota, USA - S1T2_Fd - Sphagnum fallax MG (SPAdes) (version 2) | ecosystem: Host-associated > Plants > Peat moss >... | reverse complement strand
TTCTAATTCATTATTTAATTTAGATTCTTTAATTCCAAAATTCAAAAACTTAATTTCAAATCTTGAAAGCCCTAAATTCAGACCTGAAAACCTAATTTCAAACCTATAAAATTTAATTCCAAAATTCAAAATCTTAACTTCAAATTTAAAAAACCCATTTCAGACCTAAAAACCTAATAATAGACTTGGAAGCCCTAATTTCATAATTCAATAACCTAATCTGAAACTTACAAATTTAATTTTTCAATTTTGGAAACCTTAATTTCAGACCTATAAACCCTAAATATAAACCTTATTTTACGACTTCAAAATTTGAACCCTAAACCTTAAACCATAGAGTAGAAGTAAGGCAAGTTTAGGACTGGTATCTAATAGTATCTTGGTTAGGCCTATGCAACAAGGTCAAGATTGTGTTCCCCAATGCCCTCATAGGTGAAGTATATGTGATTCAAATGAAGGTAGTTATTGAAGAGAGCCCCAACTTTTGAAAAGTTATGAATTTTTTTGTTTTGTGAAATCAAATATTTTCACGAGACATTTCCATTTCCTCTTGAGTCCACGAATTCGCCATTCCACTTTGACCTTCGACCCTAAACCCTACATGCATTTTGTTGTAAACTTGGATGACATCACAATTCACATTTGGTGATAGCTTTTGCCTTTCTATCCTTCACATAATGAACATTTCTTCCTCTGAATACCTTGGATCCCCCAATGTACTTGTCCTCATCTAGGTGAAATATTGACGTTAACTTGAAAATGATTCGACAACTTTTGCAATTGATTACCCAAGACAACCTTCTTGTGCGATGTGGGCTGATGAATTTCATTTGTTAAGGCATCATAAATGCATGATGCAATGAATAACATGTCATCACACAATGTCAATTTTGCCCAATTCCACATGAACATATTGTAAATGAGTGTTAGGTCTTCAAACTTAGTCATTGTGTATTTGGTGAGGTTGTTGAATAATGCCATTGTGGTTTGCATAGTTGCCAAGGCATTTTGATCTTTCACCACGAAATCAACAAATTGCCTAGTCCCTTCATCTTCATCACTGTTGGTAGGGTCTTCCAAATTGAAAGCATTGAAAGCGTATTGAAAAAACAACACAATTTTTTGGTTCAATTCATCCAACAACATTTTTCATCACCTGAGGAAGATCTCCAATCACTATTGGAAGAATCATGGCTTAAACTTGAAGATGACATCTTATGTGCTAGAGGGAAATGAAAAAAAGGAGATTTTGATTTGAACTATCTTTTATATAATCCCCATGAGCCTACATGACTTCAAATCCTCCTTTTTATTGAGCCTTGTTCTAAATCCACAACTTTAGGACTGATTTTTTTTATTTACCCATGCTATTTACCATTTAAAATGAAATCCTTAATAATTTTTCCTTAAAACACTTGTTGTTTAACACTTATTTTGACTAAAATTTTAAACTTTACACTAAACCCTAATAAAATTTTAACATGCAAAGCCTAATCATAGTTGTAGATTTAATATTAATATCTAAATGTCAGCCATTAATCTAAAAACTTAGCTATAAACACTTTAAGCCTGAAGCCCTTCAAACTAAACCCTAAAGTTGTAGCTCAAAATTTCAAGTTTTAAACTTCAAAAGTTAACTCTAAAACCTAAACTCTACAAAATAAAAATTAAACCCTCAAACCCTAAAAAAATCAAACAACTAAAACCTAAAGTCTCAAATTGTAAACCCAAAAACTTAGAGCCTAAAAACTTCAAACTTAAAAATCCGAAGTAGCCCATAAGCCATATTACTAAAGTCAAATAGCCTATGAGATATAACTATAACCAAATAGCCATAGGCCATATAACAATGCAACCAAATAACCAAATAGTCCATGGGCAAATATAGCCAAATAGCCAAATAACCCATGGGCCATATAACAATAACCAAATCACCCAAATGGTCAAATAGCCCATAGATCATATAGCAGTACAACTAAGTAGTCAAATGGGTATTGTTATATAGCCTATGGCCCATATAACAATATAACCAAATAATGTACATGCCATATAACCATTCAAAAATATAGCCAAAACATCCAAAATAGTCATGTAAAACATGTAGCCATATAGCAAAATTGCCTATATACCAATATAGCCCAATAGCCCAATGGTCATATCCCCTAGCTCTTAGTCTCCCTAGTGTATATAGGGCATCTTGAGCATAGATATAGGTGGGTAGCCTTGGGGCTGAAAAAAAAGTTGTTGAAAGGAGGTTGATGACGAGTTTTCAAAGTTTGGTCCCTTATTGTCAAGGAGAAAGGATGGGGCAACAAATAGGAGGTGAAAGTCAAGTCCAACAGGCCATGACTTTAAGGAAAACTCTATTACTAGTACTTTCTACATTGTTCGAGAAAGTGTGTTCTCTCTACTTGTTCCTGACAAAGTTCCCACTTACTCTTCAAAAATGATGTCTCTCCTGTGCAGCTTCATAAAATGCACATGCTCTCTCTCTCTCTCTCTCCTCTCCTCTCCTCTCATGTCTTATAATAATAATGCACATGGGAGATTGAATTTTTTGCAAATAACTAATTAATCCCCGTCTATGTAAAGCTTAGCTTCAATCAAGATAACTAACTCTCCAAGTTTGTTCACATCATAAGCATGTTTGTGGCCGTTCAAAGATTTACTCTTTCACCTTCTGTCAAGCAAAAAGGTGATCGATTGATCAATCGTGTATCTATGGAGGTTTGTGAGAGACTAATGAAGAAAACGTTGCAAAAATCCTGTCCAACAATTCTTTGCCTGCTTGACTGAGAATTATTGCCAACTTGACTGAGAATTCTTGACAGCAATTACTTGACTGAGGCCGTGGAGCCCCAGTCAACTAGGTACAGCTGCTGTAGGTGGGTTTAGGGGTTGACCTGGGCCCGTATATGAGAAAGCTCCATACACGGCTTTTAGTCAAGTAAAGTGAGAGCATATTTCTAAACACATGTGACAACAACAATGGTTGGGGTTTTTTTTTTTTTTAAACAAAAATATCCCCAACCCGACAAAAGGAATACTTTACAAATCATAACAATTTTGCTCTTATAGGTAATTATTATCTTCATGTATGGTATGGACTATGGATGAGGACAAAGTTGGGCATGCAATCCAATACTTTTTTGGATTGACATACTTTTTGGATCGATATCTCCATTGGAGATTGCTATTTTTTAGTCCGCATTGAGCTCAAATGGAATGTTCTTATGAACCATCGTTTATATATTTTTTAAACTCTAGGGGTGGACGGGATGCTTTTTCGGGTCATCTATGCCTTTTATTAGGCAAGATTATAAGTTGCATTCACTTATTAACCTCATTAAAAAAAAAAAGAACTTTGAATAAGTAGATTTTTTCTGGAATATCCCTCAAATTACTTTTTGGGGGAGGGGGGTTTATTCTTGCATCTGATAATAATATCATATATTGTAATACCTTGGTAGCTTGAACCAATGTTTGTCAAATAATTAATTACTTAAAAAAAGAAACCTTGGCAACAAGCTTCAAAAAATATTTTTCACAAAAAAATAAAAAAATAATATCAACCAAATAAAATTTTCTTAAATGTTCAATATTTTATTTCAGAATTTTTTTGTTACTTGGGGGAAAAAGAAAAACAAGAAATTTGAAAATTTCAACATTTCTGAAAAAAATATAAATTAGTGTGAAAAGCTGCCAAGGTAGTAGTAGGGTATATATTAATAAAAGTCAATATACCCATCATCTATCCCTCTTGCAAATGATGTCCCCACCCACGCCCAAAAGAAAAAAAAGGTTTGGAGTTTTGGCCTTTGGGGTGTGTGTGAAAAAAATAAAACACACACACACACACAATATACACACACAAGTTGTGGAAAAAAAGAGTGCCTTTTTACACAGCATTCATTTGATGGGTCGAAGTGGACATACACTTTAGTCTTTTGCTTACCTATTTGAGTCTTGTGCCCAAGGATTTCATTTGCAAAAGCTTTTCATTTCCAAGTGATTTTGTGTGTACATACATACTTTAAGAGTGAGTGAGGTGGATGAGATCTCATGTTGCACAACCAAAATCCTTTTCAGAAACACCCATTTGAGATGGGAGTGGATGATGCTGACTGAAGAGCTTCTTGAGTTTTAGTAGTAGTAGTAGACTAGTAGTAGTAGCGGCACCGCTGGGACAGCTTGGAAGTAACAGGAATGCGAAAAAAAATGAGCACAGGTAATAGAAGATCTCTCTATTAGGGATTTTTTTTGTTTTTTGGTTATGGTTTACAGATCAGTTGAACTACTTTGCTGGTTTTTTGCATTCAATTCAGTATAGAGAGTTCTTGATATTCTCAGATCAATGGCAATGGCTTTTATCAGTTCTTTCAGTTCATTTAAGTGGGGAGCTCTTGTTCTTTTTTCCCCCATATATATATATATATATATCAGCAGCTTCTAGTTTGTTTGTTGTTGCTGTAGTTGCACATTTTTTGCAAGTCTTTGTGGTCTTTCGCTTTGGAGAAGAGAATGCAGGGTACAAAATCTATGCAAAACTCTATCTACTTACAGCCCCAAGTTCATTATTGCTTTTTGAGAAAGTGTTGGAAACTCCACCGCGGAGGAGTTTGGGTTATGGGTGTAAGTGGTCGTGCTTTTTTATTTTCGGATTGAAAGGAGAGCCGAAGAAATTGGAACTTGGGTTCCAATTGGGTTTTTTGGGTGTTTTGTTTTTTTCATGTCAGATTGAAGGAGAGCTGAAGAAATTGGGAACTCAGGTTATGAGGAATTGTGGGTTATGGGTTTAGGGTGTCTTGTTGTTTTCATGTCAGATTGAAGGAGAGCTGATGCAATTTGAATAGGGGCTATGGTAGAGTCTAACTGATTCTGAGGAATGAAGAATCGTGTAAAATTTGTTATTGTATGTGCCATTGTCATCATCTCCTTCCAGTATGTTTTTCAATGTGGCCATGTAGTACACACAAATTTTGATTTTGTGGACAACGAACTCTAGAAGCTGGAAAGAAAGAATTGGGATTCTGGGTACATTCACAGTAAGTCCCCTGTCATATCTGAACGACACACTTGGGTAAGGAGGAGGATGATGATGATGCAGAAAGCTTGACCTACTGGTGTTGTTACTGCGTTCAAAAGTATGTCAAAGTTTTCTTGTGAAATAGCTGCTGTTGAGGTAGGAAGGGTTAGGAGGTTTATGAAGTTAGCGGACACTGCCATGGGCTTCTTCAACTGCAAACCATTTTGCTCTTTGAAGTGTTTACACAGTTGTAAGCTTGTTAGGCTTTGGATTTGTGGAAGTAATTGATTTATTTTTTTCCTTGATCAAAAGAAAATTGATCACCCAATTTGTGATCTGTGGCAGGAGCAGGTTGTAGGGATGTATTCTTAAGCTCCAGGTGGGGCAGCTGCTTGTAAGCAACTGGCAATAGCACTAGTGCAGCTTCAAGAAGAGACAGATCAGTTGACACCACCATGACAGAGAGCTCGAGCTCAGATACAGGCTTTACTAGAGAGGCAGGTGGTGGTGATGAAGCAAGGGCTGCACCAGCCCGAGCCCTGAACTCAGTAGCTACTACAGGAGGCACCAATGAGAGCAGATCAACAAGTAACTTGGCCAGTGATGCAGCAGGGGTGGTGGTGCAGCCTCAGGAGATTACCAGAGATGGAATGGCTGGATCTGGCAGAATGAGTGGTGGTGGAACTGATCCAGCATTACGGAGAAGATCATCTAGTTCCTCACGAAGAATTCAGCCCTTGCCACTTTCTTCAGCAGCTGCTGCTACAGTTGACCAAATCTCCTTTGACCCACAACTGTTGCTGCAAGAGGGTTTGGATGAATGGCAAGATCGTGCTTCTGATCTGCGTAACTTGAGGAGAGCTGCATCAGTACGCCGGCGACCAGCATCCTCCGAAAAAACAACACCATCAAAGACACCATCTTTCCGCTTCCAAGAGAGAAGTCAGTCTGCGAGGAGACACTCATATGAAAGCAATGGTGATACAGAAGGCTCAACACACGGTGCTGTTCAATATAGCACAGGTAAGAAGAAGAAGAAGAAGAAGAATTTCACTACAACTTCCAGTTTTGAAAATTCCACTACATTTTTGTCTGTCCTAAATTTCCATATTCAACTGATCTCACATCTGTAGAGGTTGCTAAAAAAATTACCATCATACTCTTCATTTTTCATTTGGGAACTGTTTCAAAATCTCTCAGGTGATCCAGGTGAGAGAGATGATGACCAATTCCTGTTTTCTGAGGCCTCTGAGGATGGCTTACGGTATGGATTAGGGCGTGGCCCAAGAATTACTACGCCTGGATTTGAAACACCAAGCAATGTCTCATCAGGTGTGCAAAATGAGGGTTTAAGTCCAGCCATCAGAGAGAGGGATGAAGAAGCTGATCATGGGATCCCTCATGAATTGTATGCCGCCTTAGCTGAAGCACCACAAGCTTCTCTCATACATATAGTGGGTTTATATCACCAAGTACTCTTGGAACATGGACTTGTACAAGAAGCTGAAAGAATCATGAGTAAGCTTGGTGAGTTCCAGTCTGCTATCGACTCAGTTGAGGCAGAGAGGGAGCTACAAGGCATGGATTTGCTCTTGAAGGATGGGTTATTGAAGTACTTGTTGCAGGTTTCTCCACTGTTACCTGCAATACCTCCCCAGGTGGGTTTGTGTCTATATATTATTCTCCACACACTGCATAATTTTGCCTTGTCTTTTACTGGATGCTCAAATGTTTGAAAATCTCAGTAAAAATTTGGATTTTTTTCTATCTGCCTGTATCAACATTTGAGTCTCAAGTTTGAACAAATAGTTTTAAAGATCACCTGGCATGATCTGTGTCTCCTTCTGGTTTTGTTTCCTTGGATCGTGAAACTTCCAATCTGGTTAGGGTTGAGTTCTATCTCGTTGCTGCTGCACATTTGCATCTCAAGTTTGAACAATTTTCTAAAGATTTCACCTGGCATGATCTGTGTTGTCTTTTTGTTTTGCCTCAGATTGTGAAATTCAAGGGATTGACACTCACCAAAAAAATGAAGGTTGAAGCAGGTTATGATACTATGTTTACAAAGGTAAAAATTGACTCTCAAACTAAGTGCATAATTCTAGGTTTTTCCGTGACCCATTTCAGTCAAAATTCTTGATACTCATGTATACAAAGGTAATCTACTCTTAATTAAGTGCACAGTCCCAGCTTTTTCAGTGACCCATTTCAGTCAAAATTCTTGGTATACCATTTTATACAAAGGTCACCTAAACTCTTAATTAAGCATATAATTCCAGGTTTGCCTAATATTAAGCACATAGTTCCACACATAGTTGCTTTTGATTAAGCCCATAATTCCAGTGCTTTCAGTGACCCATTTAAGTCCAAATTCTCCATACCATGTATACAAAGGTAAATCTACTCTTAATTAAGCACATAACGAGGTTTTTTAGGGATAGATTTAGGTCAAAATTCTCAATATAACATGTTATACAAAGGTAACCTACTGCAAATGGAGTGCCTAATTCCAGGTTTTTCAGTGACCCATTGAAAGTCAAAAAATTCTTGGACATTTAACCTCAACTGATTTGCCAAATTATGCTTATGTCTTTTCTCCTCTCTCTTGCTCTCTTTGGTTTTCTCCCTTCCTTTGTTTGTTTACTTGTTTGTTTATTTGTTTGTTTTTGTCTTTACTTTTTAATGGAGTTTCTTTTCGAGGCTTATTTTCTTTTCCCCTTGGGGGCTGGATTTGTGACCAGGTGCAAGGGATTGTTAAGTCACCTCTCTCTAGATCCCATATTGAGGAGATGGCTATGTTGAAAGGTGTAACCGGCTATATCATGCCCGGTACCCTTACACTTATCATGGGTAAGTAAGTTTGTAGGGTTTTAATCATGTTGGGTTACATTTCAGAACTGCCACCCAAATCTCATTTTAGTCTCTGGTTTGTAGTTGATATTTTTCCTTAAATTAATTAATTATTTTTTTCATTCATGCTTGTTGTGGAAACTTTTGATTTCAGGGCCTCCAGGTTGCGGTAAAAGCAATCTGATCAGATTGCTAGCAGGAAGGCCAACAGGTCCAGGTACAGCACTAGAGGGCAGTGTAACATACAATGGGAGGAATGTGCAAGACATACGATGCCAGCGTCTTGCAGCTCTGGTGAGTGCACAGGACATCCACCTACCTGCTCTTACTGTTCGTGAGACACTTGAATTTGCTCGGGATTGTACACAAGCCCATCGTGCAAAGCATTACAATGATGAGTTGAAACAACTCATGGGAGAAGCTCTCAAGCATGGGCAAGATCCAAAACTGGAAATGAATCTAAGTATGGTGGGTCTTAAGCGAGTTGCTGGACGACCTGTTGGCAGTCCGATGAGACCATCACTCACTGCTGATGAGCAGCATCGCTTGACCATAGCTGAAGTGGTTGCTGGCACTTATGCTGCTTACTTTATTGATCAGCTTAATCAAGGTGACAGATTCTTTCAACTCTCAACCCAATTTGTTGCAATTTGCAACACTGCTGTAAAAGACTTGCTATATAAGAGAATTTCTTCTCTAAAAATAGTACCTTGGATTTCAGCTAAAAATTTCCTTGTCTAAAAACTTAATTACCTTGGATTTCAGTACTTCAAAAAATATGCCCAAATCCCCCTTTTGTCTCTTTCTTCTTTTGCCTTCTTTCCTGTACTGTGACTGACAGGCTTGGATTATCCTGATTTTCAATGAGTGTTGGTGATTGTTGTGTTATTAAAAATCTTACAGGAGCGGATGAGGCAATGACATTTGATTTGGTTACAAGCATGCGCATTATTTCTCGGATTCGTCAGACATCAGTTGTTGGATCAATTTTGCAACCTTCTTCTGAGGTGTTTCAGCTGTTTGATCGCATCATTGTTTTGGATGGAGGTCAAATCATGTTTCAAGGACCCCGTCAGGATGCACTCCCCTATTTTGAGAGTCTTGGGTACGTGGAAAAAGAAGAAGAAGAAGAAGAAGAAGAAGAAGAAGGCACATGTGTGCATACCTACATACATAGAGAAAATCTTTAAGCACTATTCTCTGGTGATAAAGTTACCTGCCATTGTTTCTCTGAATAAATTTTGCAATGCAAAAAATATGAAATGTGGTATCATTACCTAGTGGGTTGTTGGTACCTGGTTGGAACGTAGGTTGTTGACACTTGGTGGGTTGTGGGTAACTGGTTGGTTGGTAGGTTGTTGACACTTGGTGGGTTGTTGTTGTATTGTCCAGGTATGTGAAGCCCAAGAATCTGAGCATCAGTGAATTTTTATCAGAGGTGACGACACCCGAGGGTGCCCATTACCTGCAACCAGGCTACCCCAAACTGATGGTTGAGGAATTTGCTGCAAACTTCCTCTTGTCTCCAACTTTCCGAGATATTCGCAGAGTTGTAAACAGTAGCGATCTTCTTGAGGAGTTGTGGGTGGAGGGCAACCAGCCATTGGGTCTTGGATTTACAGAGAGTCGAGCCAACAACAATGGAAGTGGAATTGTAACTGGACCTGGTGCTGTTCCATCTATGCTGGTTGCGGGAGTGATAGAGAAAGGGGGCAGTCTTGCTGAGCCTTCTATGAGTCATACTTCTGTCATAGCTCCTGGGGATGAAGTTGTTGCGGTTGGGGGCAATGGTGACATGCTCAAGTATTTCAAGACTTATGACCATGCCTTGGACAATTCTCTCACTGGTGGCCTTGCATCTGCCATTGACCATGTTGTTGAACCTGTCCGCTTGCAATTGGAGAGACCTTTCCAAGTAAGTCAATCTCCCCTGTATATAAATAAAATTCCACTTGAGCATTCCTTGGGGAACTGGAAACCCAACTGGTGGGCTGTTGGTTCACTCTGGCATGAATGGATATGTAGTTGAATTGTTAGTGCAAAGAACAGTGCTAGCATTTGGTACTTACTAAATTGTGAACTTTGAAAATCCTGGAAAGGTTTACTATGTATGTAGGATGTGTCTGTGAAACAAAAAAGTTTGGAAAACTGTGGGGTGGCAGGAAACAAAGGGGCTTCCTATCCAGTTTGACAGGGAGTACATTCTAGATCTCAAACCAGAGATGATCCTTCTTCTCAAAAGGGAGCTCAAAGTTGCATGGCGCAACAAGCTTGGCTTTTATCTTCGCTTGATGCAGGTACTTACTTACGTACATACTTACTGACTCCTTCTACTGATTAGTACTACCTAGCTACTCAGCTTCTCTGGTGGAAATTGGGAATTCAAACAACCACCCAAAAGAAGAAAATCTGTACAAGAAGAAAAGCATTGAAGTCAGATTATGTAAAATTTGTACAAGAAAAATCATGGATTGAAGTCAGGTCTTAATGTACCCAATGTGGAAAGGATCCTTAAACCCTAAACCCTAACTCATATACTTTGTTGTTTGTGGACATTGCTTTTCATGTAGAATGTTTTCAGAGTATCGTTGCTTTTGTTGGTTCTTTCTCACATTTGTGATTTGGGTGGGGTGCAAACCCAGCACAAGCTAGTAGCTAGTGCCAGTGAATATATATATACTAAGTGTGTTTCTGTTTTTGATTAATGGGGTCTCTGTCTTGAGTTGCAGATCTTGATCATGAGTCTATACACTGGAATAGTCTTCTTTCGTGTGCACAACAACCCAAACCAGCTGGATTTGAATTTGCTCAAAAGTGTTTTCTTCATATCTCTCCTGAATTTGACTCTTTTCAACCTTGGACAATTACCGGGTCTTTTGGATGAGCGTGCTCTTTACTACAAGCAACAGGATGCCCATTTCTATCGCCCTCTATCATACCTCTTTGCAAAGATTGTTGGGGGTTTCCCATTTACACTTTTTGAGGTGAATTCGTTGCGCTTCTCTCTAAACGCTAAACCCTAAACTGAGTCTTTTTTTGTGTGGGTCAAATAGCTTCTTCCCCATGTTCAAAATTCTCTTTTTTCATCCAAGTTATTTACATGCACCCAATGTTTAATCCAATCTTCATCCACAATATCTAAACCCTATGGTCATAATATATAAGGTGACATGAATATCATTGTGGATGTCATTACATTTTTGTACGAAATTCATTTGAGAAGAAAGGATTGATTGTTGGTGGGATTTTTGTTTGTTTGTTTGTGCAGACGACAATATGGACGCTCATTGTGTATTTTATGACAGGATTGTCTCTTGAAGATGGGGGTTGGCACTTTTGGGTGTATTACATCATTGCCACTTTGACTGCCTTGAATGGTGCTTCCTTAGTGCGTTTTATGGCTTACTTTGCCCCCACCCGTGATGCCGCAAATGCACTGATTGGTATGTGTGTTTCTCTCACCTAACAGACTCATGTGACATGTACTCTTATGCTTATCAACAAACGAACTGTGGGAGTGCTAAAGACAAATTATGAGCTCATATATAATATGCTGATCATGTTCATCTATATTGGACTAGCATTAACTCAACCTATGTCTGTTCAGAGAAAACCTATGGCAAGGAGTTACATTTTATTTTTTTTGGTGGGTTATTTTTGGGTAGCCTTGTGTTCATTTATATGGTATTTTTTTGCTACCTAATTTTTAATGGATGAATGTCAATATCTACCTTTTATTTATTGATAACTATGGCAAATTTTGCCATATTTTTTACTTCAAAATCATAACTATTCCAAGATTTTTCATGAGCCTAATTTGAAAAAAAACATGTTCATAAAATTTACCTCCAAAATTATAAACAAGTATCTTATTTTTGAACTGATGCCAGTTTTATAAAAATATATGACACCCTCCTCCCTCTGCTCCTATTATGAGCAAGCATAAAATGAAGAAGAAGAGTACCTATTCAAGCCAATTGACTTCAAAGATGCTTCAGTGTCTTAGATTTTCAACATAAATTTTACAAATCACTAAACAGTTGTGGCATTTTTGCAATTGTACATATATTGTGGTGCAGGAGTTTTTGTTGCAATTTTTATTGTATTTGCGGGGTTTTTGGTGCCACGTTTCATAGTACGCCATTATTGGATTTGGGCCTACTATATAGACCCGTTGCAATGGGCTATAACTGCACTCATGCTTAATGAATTCAATTCCAAAACATATAGCCTTCCATGTAGTGAGGTGCCAAACGTGGTCACAAATCTTCCTCAATGTGTCGGCCGTCCAACAAATACGATTGGCCATGCCTACTTGGCACGAGGTCAATTCTATACTAGCAACAGTTGGATAGCCGTTGGTATTGCTGTTGTGGTCGGTTGGATTGTGTTGTTCAATGTTGGAGCATATCTTTGTCTAGCAAAACTACGACATGTTCCCAGGCGGAACCCCTTCTTGGAGGTACTGACCCCCCATTTTCCCTTCCCACCCTAAACCCTAAACCTTTCAGCTCTTTCACTGACATCAAAGGATCAATAAGAGTTGTCAGTGTTGTTACAGGTTTTTGAATGCAAATGACAACTGATTTCAATATGTGTTATGAGATTTTAGTACAATTTGTTTTATTTTTTGCTTGTGTAGATGAAGCTTGCTACAATGCAGCAGCATCAGGTTGCAAAAGATGAAGAGTGGGCATCAGCAGAACAAAAGTTATCCCATTCGGCAGTTCCCATCACTCTCTCCTGGCATGAGCTGAGCTATGACATCCTCATCCCTACCATTGGGCAAACCCGAGCAATTCTCAGTCATGTGTCAGGGTGGGGAAAACCTGGAGACATGGTTGCTTTGCTTGGAAGCTATGAGTCAGGCAAAACAACCTTGCTGAATTGCCTTGCAGGTAATGCCCAGATGATTGTTTCACAATAGTTGTTGAAAGTAGGAAGAATTTCAGCTAATTTGAGTCTAGATCCATTGTTGAATTTCTTTTGTTCATTTCAAATTTAAATTGTTTGAGTAGATTTTAGACAGATGATATTGATCTTCTTCTTCTTTACATCTTTTTGTTGTGGTAGTAGCTATCATGAATTGGACTTGTGGGATTTGGGTGGACTTTGTGGACTTGGCTAATGATTTTGTGCTGTTGTAGGGCGAAAAATATCTCTGGGTCGCATCGGTGGTCAAATACTGGTAAATGGGTATCCCAAGGTGCAAAAAACATTTACACATGTGGAGGGTTATGTAGAGGATCTCAGTTCGCACGCACCCTACATGACAGTACGAGAAAGTATTGAGTTCAGTGCTGCCTTGCGACTAGGGAAGAAGTTTGCCTTTGAGAAACGCAAGGAATTTGTGGAGGAGGTAAGTAAGTAATATAAAATTATACTTGTTTTTAATGAATTTGTTCTCATAAATTTTCTCTTAGAGCACATTTGTTTCATAAAACAACAGCAATAACGTAACCCAGTTGTCATTCTAGCTTGGTCGGAGGTGGATGGATACACCATTGCCTAATATACCTGGCCCATCTTTAGCTGAAATGTTTTGGATTTTGTTTGGAAATGTTTCAGATTTTGGAGCTTATGCAAATCAATCATTGTTCAGATATGTTGATCAATGCATTATTGGGTAATGAGGAGAATTCAAGGGAGCAAGCTATACGACTTGCAATTGCTACCGAGCTTGCTGGCAATCCAAGCATTTTGTTTCTTGATTTACCAACCAAGGGACTTGACAGTCACAACTCAGGCCATGTTGTTGAATGCCTCAAGGTAAAAATTATCTATCCAAATTTTATCAAGACTTGCAGTTTTATCTCACGACAAATAGAGCTCATCATCTACTTGAGAAATTACCATAAATCTTTCTAAGGTTCTCACCATTGTCTTCATGAATCTACTAAATCCAAATATTGTTTTTTTTGGCTTCCTTTTGTTGAGAGTTCAAAACACCCACTAATATAAAGATTGGATTTGAGCTTAGATATAAGCTAAATTATGTGCTGAACTTTGGGTTTGTCTTATTGATATTTGGGCAAAGGTGGAGAGTGTTAACTTGTCTAAACATGATTTTTTGGTTTTTGTAATAAATTCCAAGAAAGTTGAGTGTTGTCAAAATGGGTGCAAATCGTAAAATTGTTGTTGATACATGTGTTGTTGTTGTTGTTACATGTGCAGCGGATAGCAGATACAGGAAGAATGGTGATTTCAACTCTTCAGTCACCGAGTATTCGCCAGATATCAGCCTTCACCAGAGCTCAAATCCTCAAAAAAGGAGGTGAAACTGTCTATTTTGGTCCTGTTGGAACAGATGGCGAGCTAATTCAAGTATATCTCACTCTCTTTCTCTTCCATATGCTCTTCTTTCCTTTGCAAGCAAGCAACTAGTGTGCAACCTCTTCTACTCCTTGGTCAAAACCATTTTGTAGAGTAGTTACAGATGTTAGTTCTTGTGGTTTAGGGTTTAGGGTTTGGTGTATGTGGATTTGATTTATGGGTACCCGTTCTTGTGGGTGCATGTGAATTTTGATTGATGCTTGTTTGATTATGCTTAGAGAATTTCAGCTGCTACTGACCAGAGCTAAGTTTGATGAATCTTTACAGAAATATTTTGAAGCTATTCCAGGTACACCATCGTGCCTTGAAAATCAGAGCCCTGTAAACTATGCCATCAGTGTTATTGGCGATGGAGTCAAGGACCTCAAGTCCTTGAGAGACTATGCATTTGAGTTTCGGGTGAGTGAGCTGGCTCTCCAGACTCACATTGAGTTGCAGCAGCTGCGACGGGGCAAGGGACAACAGGGACCTGATTTGGTGGAATCGGGCTACCGAGCACCTTTTCCATTGATGGCTAAAGAGGTCCTATTGAAGATGCAACGGTTCTATTGGAGGAATGTGAATTACAATTTTGGTCGAATGACATCAGCTTTGGTTCTAGGCTTGATACTTGGATCCGTGTATTTCAACATCACACCTGACACGAATGTGAAAATGAGTGTGAAATCTCAAAGCCTTTTTATCATTTGTGTACTATTGGGTGTCACAAATGCATCAAATGTCATTCCCCAGATCCTCACCATGTCTGCCACTTTGGAGAGAGAAACAAACACAAATCAATACAATGTCCTTTTGTACAACATTGGCTGGAGTTTGGGAGAGGTCAATTTTCCTTTTTCCCTCTCTCTCTCTCTCTCTCTATGAATCTTCCTTAATTTTCTATCCTAATATGCAATTTTCTTTTTTGAACCAAAATTTAGGGTATTAATGAACTTGTGGAGTCAAATCATTTTTAAAGGATTTTTTGCACCTATGTTTTTTTCACTGTTGGATTTCTAGTAAAGCTTGTTGGATATAATAATAGCCATTTTATTTTTCTTTCTTTCTTGTGTAAATTTTTGTTTCTAAAGTTTTCTCTCGATTTGGGTTGAAAACAGATACCGTATTTGGCAACATCAACAATGATTTTTTGTTTTGTGTTTTGCCTGATGGCTCAAATCGCAGTTCATTCAGCTGCTCAGTTCTTTCGGTTTTACTTTGTCCTCTTTGAGTTCACGCTGGCTGTTACATTCTTGGGTGTACTTATTGTTGTTGCGAGCCCATTACCACAGGTAAAAAAAAAATTAAATTAAATTAACACCCACATCAAGCTTTCCTCATTTTTTTGCAATATAATAATAATAATGCTTCTGCATTTTCTTCTGACCCAAAGTGCCAAAATGGATATTTGCTTTCATACATGGCCAAGTTTCTTTACTAGACACACACATATAAATATGTATTAAAAATATGAATTTCATTTTGCAGTGAGTATATTTTCTTCATTTTTCAGTGTGTAAAAAAATAATATATATATATTTTTTTCTGTTTACAAAATATTGATATTATGTTTTGTAATGTCAAAACTTTGATTTTTCATCTGCAATTAACTTATTAATGGATTTTTTTCATTTCTTGGGTGGGTGGGCGTGTGCGTGTGTGTGTGCTTGTGTGTTTTTCTTTCAGATCGCAGCTGTTCTTGTTCCTATTGTGATTGGCTTTTGGACCTCAACTGGTGGGTCTGTTGTTCCAAAAAAGAAAATATTGAATACAGTTATTTGGATATTTTGGACGAATCCAATCCAATATGCACTCAATTCTTTGACCTCGATAACGTTCTTCTGCGACACCAACAAACCCGAGTGTTTGAACAACGGGGCGAATATGGCATGTCTTAACTCGCCAGCTGCATGTGCACAATGCAGCTGCCCTCGTGTGAGTGATCTTAACAACGTATTCGTGTGGACTCAACTTCAATTCAATCGTAGTTTGAACAATGCACGTATTCCCATTGATATGCTCGTTCTAGCAATGTTTGTCATTTTTTTCCGATTCGTTACTGCTGTTTTGCTTTACTTTAGAATGAAGAGAATGCAGACAAAGTAAAAAAATGGAATTTTTTCTCATAATTTAAAATTATGAAAAAAAAAAAGAAAAAAGAAAAACCCATTGTGACTTGTAGGTTTCGATATGTTGTCTACCAAAACTTAGTTTATTATGATATCATGTAAACTGTAACATCAACTTGTAGAATATTATTGTAAAACCCTTGTCAAGCATCAAAGTGTATTTATCAACAATAGCATTAGGGTAGTTGGCAACATTAGTTCACTTTCAGTTACTTCCTACGTGTAGAAATTGTTGCGGTTTTCTTTTCAGCTTTATAAGGGATAGTGGGTAATAGTAGTAGGAAATATGTTCTTGTATTCTGATGAAAATTGTGATTTTTCTTCACTCCATACGATCCTTGAGATATGGTGTAATGTTGGCATAAATGGGGGTACCTTCACCTACATATAGTGAAGCTAAGATCAATGTACATCTCTAGCGCCAAATAAAGACTTTCAAGCCTTTGTTTCTTATGTAACACATTGAAGTTTGAAGGTGCAAAATTTGTAATGAAAGTTCGTTTTAACTTTTTATTTAATTATGTTATGTTATGTTATGTTATGGATTTTTTTTAATTTGTTTTTTTTTTTGGTGATAGTCCCATTGTTGGCTTTCTTCTTTCCCTCTGTGGAGGGGTAACTCCTGTTGTGTTCGGATTGTCCAAAGCTTGATTAATTTTAATTTTTTTTGTGATGGGCCAATCAAAGACACCCATCACAAAAGGAACAAAAAAAAAACTTTGGTGTCCCAAGCTTGGCTTTATCAATGCTTGTTGCTACATCTAAAATAGAGTGTTAGTCACATATATATCTTGGCAGCTTCAACACATGTTTCTCAAATGATTAATTAATTTTGGAGTTTTCATTTTGACAAATCAAATATTCTTGATGATTCAATATTTTCGTTCACAATTTTTTGTTACCTGAAAAAAATAAAAATGGAAGTTTTAAGATTTCTAAAATAAGACAATTGGTGTTGAAGCCGCCAAGGTTTATCTTACCTCTAAGGAATTCAACAACTTTTAGGTGGTTGCATAAAACTAGTACTACAAGATACACAATTTGGGATTGTAAGAGCATTTTCAATGGGGGTCATACGTGGCTTTGCAATCACAATGTAGTGCCAAATTAGGAACAAATAATATCAGGAGCACACCCCAACAGTCACCCTCTGGAGAACTTTCAACAAAAGTAATCAAATGTCAATGAATGTGTCTGACCATCTAGTGTGAATTTAATTTTGTTGCTTGTGGCTATGGCAATGTAAGAACCTAGTTATGAAAGCAAAAGACCTAGAAAAAACTTTGTGACAAAGGAGGAAAAGTAGTTGTGTAGGTCAATTCTTCACATGCCACATGATCATATCATGGGGGCAATCACCAAAAAGGTCAAGCATTTTGGAAGCAAATCACTACATACTACTACTACAACAATCACTTTGCTTGTCATGGAGAGCGTCTAACTCCAAATGGCGTTTCATCAAACACGATGTGACAAAATTATGTGGGAACTATCACTTGCTACTAGTTGCCCTCAACAAGAATGACACTTCTAGTGAGGATACCTTGCAAAAAGCTCTAAACCTTTTCAAGTTGAAACACCCAAAAAACAATTACTTTGGTTTCATACATTGTTTGTTGATCTTCAAGAACATGCCAAGATGGTTATAGACTAAAGAAGAACGTAGGAGAGTGACCCCATGAAGAGTAAAGCATTCATTGATATAACAATAGCTAAGAGCCTAAATGAAAATGTAAAAATTGATGAAATAGTTGTAGAACATGTGTAGAATTCTAATGGGGCAAGATTTTGAAAAGGTTGCAAGGGTCATGTGTAGCCAAATACAATGCAAACAAAAGAAGCACCAAATAAAGGAGTGTGCTCTCAAAGAACAAGCAAAAATAATTGCCAATGTGGCAACTACTAGATTGAAAAGGTTGAAATTATGAAAAACCAAAGTGCATTTGTTCTTCTTATGAGTTTTGGATATTAGGTATGAAACTTTGAAACTTGAAATTATAATGCCAAGATTTCAAGAAGCTTCAATGCCAACTCTAATAGTCATTGACTATTGCGCTAAATGCACTTTTGGCACCTATAGCGATGCATCCAGCTCACATTTTAACTATTTCAAATCACACAAATAATTCATTAGCTACAAATTCCATAATTTTGACATCCTTTTATATTGCCACTAGTGGGTGCTTGTGACCTTCGAACACTGTGAAGCCCCCTGGTTTCTTTAAACTTGGTTCATGTTTTAGTTTTTTTTAGAAAATTTTAACTTTTTATTTATTTTGTTTCTATTCTCTTTTTCAAATTGCCCCGGCCGCCCTGCCCTGCCCCTGCCCCTGCCCTGTTTGTCACCACAGACAGACAGACTCTAACGGGAAGTGCAAGGGAGGCCGGGGTAATCAGGCTCATTTTCGAGAGACGCGCCGATAGCCTCCG
>Ga0209208_10004921_pt1 | contig 18751 bp, 15 predicted proteins | sample S1TSphfallax_3_FD_187694 | JGI IMG/M metagenome (GOLD analysis project Ga0209208, IMG submission 187694) | Host-associated microbial communities from peat moss isolated from Minnesota, USA - S1T2_Fd - Sphagnum fallax MG (SPAdes) (version 2) | ecosystem: Host-associated > Plants > Peat moss >... | reverse complement strand
AATGAATGAATGAATCAATCAATCAATAAATCAACAGGTTTCTTCAGCCCACAGTTCAGCAGATTTGAAACAGAAAATTAGGTATTATAATTTTAAATTAGAAAATTACCTTGGTTATAAGCCTAATTTATAACTTTATATTTAAAACAGAAAATTGGGTATTATAATTTAAATTTTTAAATTTTTAATATTTTAAGAAAATTACTTGGTTATAAGCCTAATTTATAACTTGAACTTTAGATTTGAAACAGAAAATTAGGTATTACAACTTTAGGTTTCATAAGCAATATTTTTGGGATGGCAGTTTCAAATGACAATTTCAAGCAGAAACCTTTTCATATTTTCTTTTTTAATATTATTATTTTTCAATTGTCACATGTAGAAATTGAATGTTTTTGTTCTCCCCACACAAATTTGTCACATAAAATAAAATTAAAAAACAACACAATTTAATATAAAATTATCTTGCAAGATGAATATCACAATAACACAAAAACACAATTTGTGGAATGCAACATGAATCTTACACAAGACACAATTTACACAATTTTTTGAATTAACATGACAAATTTGATTGTATAATTCACAAATTGTGAAAACACGAAAAATTAAAAAAACAAAAAAAATTGCCACGACAAATTTGATAATATAATTTCACAAATTGTCAAATCACAATAAGTAAACACAAACACAAAAATTGTCATGACATAATTAAAAATGCACAAAATTTTCACAACTTGAAATCATAATGAATTAATATCATAAACAAAAAAAATGTCATTAACATTATCAAAAATTATTTATAACACCATGATCAATAAACATAAATGATCATTACATGATTTTTGACATCACAAATTCTAACATGTTATTTTGTAGGTATTGATCAACTTTAAAAGCTTAGAATTTCAAGTTGGATAATCACCTTACAAATATGCACTTCACAACTTGTAAATAAACAAATTGGTAAATTGAAATTTGAAATCTATATTAATGTAAGTGGAAGTCATTTCATGAAAAATCTATATGATCATGGAATTTTGTTTTCATTTTATAATATTCAAGGGGCAAATGAAAATATATTAATATTTTGACATTTTGTCAATTTGATTGTCACCATTGTTTTTTTCCTTAGATTTCTCAAGTAGGCTAAGTGTTGAGGAACCCCAAAAGGATTTAGCAATAGATGGTGATAATAGATTTTTTGGCAAAACTTTGCTACAGTTGATGATTTATAACCACTACTTAAGTCTAGATATGGTGATTTTGATCTTAATTTTTCGAAAAATGGTGAAAAGAATAACTTCGAAACGATTATCTTTTTATGGTTTATTTGTTTCTCTAATACAAAAATTCACTAAGTTGTGAAAATTTGCCAAAAATAAAATAAAATAAAACACTTAACATCAATAGTAGTGTGAAGAATAAGTTGTGAATTCATGTAACACAAATTGTAGATTCATAGTTCATGTAAATAATACAAATTGTGTTTCCAAGTAGTTTGTACTACACTACGAGTAGTAAGATGTAGATTTGCAACTTGAAATATCTAAGAAACACCTAAAAGTCTAATAAATTAAATATGGTTTTTTTCTTTGTTTTGTTTTTTTGAAAAAAATTGAAAGGTAGATAATGGGGTGACAATTATTATGGCTAATCTACTTGCGATTGATTGATTTTCATATCAAATGTGCCATTGAGATCATTTTAAATAATTTCACAATATGACAAATTATGGAAGGTAATTGGTTTGTTTTGTTTTGTCACATTAAAATTTCTCTCAAATTAGAACTCTTCATGCCATGTTCTTGGTACCATCAAAGAAGATTCAACAAGTATGGGTTCCATTAATGTTGTTTCATAATGTTTAGACCTATGGTGTAAAAGTTATTGAATATTGAATAAATTTTCTATTCAAAACTAATTAAATAAAAACTAAGAAAAATAATGAAATTGAGGTGCACTATTGGTATTATTGGAAAGCCTTCACTGAGTTTGGATTTAATGGAAACAATTTTGATACTTTTTTTGTCTTAAGGTTTGAGAAATATTGAATAATTTGTATTCAATGAAAATTGAATTTTAAACTTAGGTTAAAAACATGTATCATATTTCCTTTCAGAATTCATTCAATATATTATAATGTGCATTCAACAACACACACCATGTTAATTGTTTTCATATGAGTTGAATTTGAAAAGGTGTCGTGTGTTTACAATTAATCAAAACCAAATATGATTAAAATGCCATATCACATATCCTAATCAACTTTCTTCTATTAATTGGTCATCCCCGAGCTACTTCATGGCACCACGATCAACCATGGGAATGGCCACTTATTCAAACACCTTTTCAAAACTATTTCACTCGTTTCCTTTATTGTGTACATGGACATGAAAAGGCACTTCATGTTAATTTAATTATTTAAAAAAATTCCATTAAAAAAAATTTATTATTATAAAACTTAGATTATAAGATCATTACAACAATTTCTCATGCAAAGTAATCTTAAATATTACAATATTATTTTCCATTATAGATGTTTCAAAATAATAATTTACATAATTTACTCTTTTATTCTTTACAATGTATAAATCATAAATACAAATTATAATGAAAATAAGAGCTAACACAAGTGGCACCATAATGTTTGGATATTATTTTTAAAATATGCATTATATTCAATTATAATTTTTTTGACATAACCTCAAATTAATCTAAAGTTTATACATGTATATAATTGGACAACATGCATCCACATCTTGCACTCAATGTTTTGTTTGTGTCAAATTTTTGCATCTTGGTGGCAAAAAAACCAAATGGGAATATTTTGTTGTAAATTCCTTTGATTTCTTGAAAAAGATCGTGCTTTAAAAACTGATATGTAAAACATAGTCTGCATATTTATATGAGATCTTTTATTTCGAGCATTTGATCCCAATTCCCCGCCTTTAGATTTATTTGTTTTAAACATTGTTTATTAAAACATTGTCATGATCAACGTGGCACAATCAAAATATAAAAAGACTCCACCCTTGTAAGTACGATTATGCATTCAATAATCTCCTATGAAATGGGTTGGAAAAAAAAAATCCTTATTTTTTTAGACAAAACCTTGGGATTATGCACTCAAAATGGTTTTCTTGCATTTAAAAAATCTTCCACCTTTTCTATTAACAACCCATTTGAAAATATCCACAAATTATCAAATCTTTTAATTTTCAACAACCTTAGTTTCTTTTTTAAATATGTGAATTTGGTGAAAAAGTTGTTTGATTATGATTGTTAGGTCCTTTGTGTATTGAATGTGAAATTATGCCTTGTCACTTCAACATCTATGTTTTTGCAAAGTTACAAATTATGAATTTAATGTAAGAATGAAAAAAGACTAGTCCCACATCTTGTGTTGGGTGAACTCACATTCACATTCATACCATGGTAAAAACCAATGCTATGAGTATATATGGTTTGCAATGTTCAAGTTGGGGTTCAAATTATTGTGGTTTGGACTCAAGCTTATATGCTTTTATTGGAACCAACACAAGAATTTGATTGTGGAATTATTCTTTTACTAGATCCAAAACCATAATCATAATAATGAAAAAACATTTTTTGAACCCATGTTTAGGTTCTTTAGGTAGGCAAGCTTTTTTGGAAAAGTTGAAAAGTATTTAGGGTAAATTTTGTAGTTAAATTATATATCTTTAATTTGTTATTGAACTGTGTACCTATAGAAACCTTAGTTTTAATTTGTATAAAAACTTTGTATTTATAAAAATTCTAACATTTGGGAGTGCACAATGTGTGCATGGAATTGGACTCAATTTTTAAATTAGGCTTAAAGGTTTTTGAATTCAAAAAGTGCCAAAACTAGAATTTTAAGGTTTGGAAATTGGAAAAACCTTGCTTAATCCACACTTGGAGAACTCCAAAAAAATTTGAAATGTCAAAACCAAAACCAAGGGTTTTTTTAAAAAGGAAGAATTACACAACATCATTATAAATTCCCAAATTATTTTTTGCTGATTCTAAACATTATAAATCTTAATAATTTTTTGAGAAGTGCAAATAGGTGTTTATGAAACACATCATTCATGCATGGTGGGTCATGAAATTCATGTTTCTTTTTTTGTTGGGCACAAGCCAAATGTGGTAGTGAACATAACAATTCAAACACTTAACGAGTTATGCTAAAATTATTTTCCAAAATAAAATTATCTAGTGATCTAGGAGTTAATGGATGGTTACCACTGCATATTATACTACCACTTGTTATTTGTTCTCCTTAATGATTTTGGAATAAATTGAATAAAAAATGAAATGGTTTACAAATCACAAAAATCAAAATGTCGACCATTACATATGTAATTTAAACTACAATGAAAATTTCACTTCTAAGACTATCAACATTTCTTAAAAACAAAAAAAAGTATTTAATTAATAAATGCAAGATGGAAAATTGTACTTTTCTATGAAAAAATATGATTCATTGTAACTTTTCATTTTAAATATAAAATAATGGACATATGAGCATAAACTATTGCAATTTTCATGATATTTCCACAATATTGTTGGGGAAATTAATCTCTACTTTAATTTCAAATTGTGTTGATGAAACCCATTTTTAATTGTTTCAATGTGAAGTTGCAACCTTACATCTAAGGTACCATTTTCATGCAAATTTGTACATGTAAGATATGATCCATTTATGACAAATCTTTATAGTCAAATGAGTTGTTGAAGCAAAGTGACAGAATAATAAGATATTAAGGTCAGGGAAAACTTTTTTGTTCCAAAAATAAGGAAATTATGTTAAATGTATGCATCACATTACAAATTTTGATCATCATTTGTTCATAACAATGGGGAATGGAAAATGTCAATGATTTGGATATCATTTCATTCATAAAAGAAAAGGTTTCAATTTGAAACTCAACCGAAGCTAAAGGAAAATATATATGTGCAAAAAGTCCAACCATTTCAAAACACTCCTTGGTTTCACTATTACTACTAGTTGCAAGGATGACACATTTTAAAGGGAATGAACAATGGTTGTTGTGGGCAAACATTTACATCAATGCACACAATTGTCCCAACGTAGCCAACAATGTTCATGTTTTATCAACATGCATGTTATATTTGTGCTCATTTGTGTATGTATATTGTATGTATGTATGTATGTATGTATAAATGTTTTTCATAGATGCCATTTGAGATGGAGCCAAAGCTAGTCTTCCTTTTGTCAACAACACCATCAAGCATGCTTTGCACTCAATTAAAAAAAATACCAATGATAAAAATTTAAAAAAAAATTGTTTATGGTGCAACAAGATGCACCATTTTTGATGGGCAAGTTCATTTCCAAGATTATTTAACATTAGAGTAACCATGTTTTAAAAGGTTGTAGGTAAAAAGTAAACTAACTAGTATTGGTTAGTTAGGTGGCCAACTAGCTACGACTAGGAAAAGGCTCATTTGGGGAGTTTGGTTGATTTGTAAGAGAGTTATAGTGAAAATATTTAGATATTTAGAGGAAGGGAACTCATGTTTGGAGGACCATCTTCACATGTTATCTTCCCCATGTTTGTGGTGCTTTTTGGAAAATAAGTTAGAGATGTTATTGGAAGATGTTAGAGGAAATTTGAAAAAAAAAAGAAAAAAGGAAGAACCGCTTTTTATTTGGGTATATTTTGGAGTAAAACATGTGGAGATCTATGGAGATTATTGCCATGTGCTTTTATGCTTGCTTTTTAAATTTTTTATTAGGCTAGGTAGTTGTGCAACTGGGATTTTTATACTTTTTAGAAATGGGTTGCATGAGGGTAAACACCTTTTTAATGGGGTTGAAAATGTGTTGTAAGAAGGTAAATGGCCTCCTAGTAGGTTGGAAATGAGGTTATGGAAGGTTATAGAGATTTGTGGTAGTTTACAAGTGGTAGACATAACAACAATATTGGCAACAATGCTCACAATGTTTGTTATTTAATACATTTTCCATGTTTTTTTTTGAGATTTTCCTTAGGTGTGATTACAAATTGGAAATGATGTTGCATGGTGGGTTTCAAGGCATGGTGGTAGTCTACAAGCAATACATTGAATGGAAACACTTAATTCATGTTTTTATGACTTTTTTGAGACTTTTATTTGGCAAATTTTCCTTTTTAGAAAAGAAATAATTATTGTAATGTTGTTTTTGTTGTTCTTGTGTTGGGACTTCTAGTCCCATGTATTTGATTTGATTTTCATCTTTTTCCATTGTTTTGATTTCCCATCAAGTAAGTTTTTCTTCTAGTTGTCAATACTTGTTGGGCCCTAGAAGGTGATATTAAGAACCATAAGTGTCCAACCAAATAATTCTATTTATTGTCCATGTCCATATTACTAGATAATTTCATGATATTTTTTCATAGTAAACACAACATTAATTTTCATAACTTTGGGCGTTAAATTTAATCATTTAGTATGTAATTCCAATCCTCGTTTTGCATTTTGAGCCATATACTACTTTCAATCTCCATGTTATAATGAATTTTGTAAACAAAAAGCAAAATTATCGAAAAATGATTCAAAATTTTCACATTGAAATTAAAATTTTTACATTATGAACAAGGACAAAACAACACAATGTTCAAGAAGATGTTATATATACTGAATTGTGTAGGGTTCTACAGGCTTGTAAATTATATGGTGATAATATGTCATTTGTTATTTGGAATGAGAATGAAAAAAATAAAATAAGTTTTTAAAAGACCAAAATTTCATCCATAATTTTTTGTAAACCCATCTAATATGTCATTACAAAAATAATGAACAATTTATTTTTCTTCTTACCTTGAATCATGACGTGCTCCCAAGTCCCAAGTTAGGCCCAAGATGGGCCTTGGTTTCTAAAACAATGGAATTGTGGGGACTTGAGGGCAAGCTCCCAGCTCTTAGCACTAAAAGGGTAGAAGGGTGTGCTGAAGCTCCAGGATGGGACTAGGAAGAGGGACACACTTTAATTATTTACTCGAACCTGCATCAAGCTAACCAACAAGTTGATTAGTTTGCATTCTAGAGCACCTTTGGTGTTAGGACAAGCCACGGGCAACTTTGGATTCACAAGACTCACCACAACTCGAACTCGCGGGAGGCCACCACCTTCCCCCATATAGTATTTTCTACTTTACTCCGCGGCACCCACATCCGGATGGCTTTTTGTCTCGGGACTCCCAAGAAGGAGTCTCGAAACTATCCCGGTTTCGACTCCCGGGACTTTGTGAGTTCATAACTCTTTGCTTAGACGTCCGATTGGGATGAAGTCTAAAGCAAACTTGTAGCTCTCCTTGAGAGCTTTCCAATGGTTTATCGCATTCCACCTGCACACCCCGGGGTCGGGTCGATTCCCAACTTTTAGTGGTCGAGAGTCAAACTGCCAATTTGACTCCTGGCCCTTCTTTTTGCCATAACTTGTGCTGCATATGTCCAAATGGCTCATGTGAGGCCATTTTCGACATCTACACTTCAATATTTTTCCAATGGCATGAAAAATGCCTTAAGGTGAGGTGTTTTGACCCCTTCAATCGAACTCTAAAGTTTTGGGAGTCCCGAATGACTCCCAAGTCCCCATTTCGGGAGTGTGAGTGTCATCCTCACACTCTTACAAAAGTGGGGTTGTGACAAATCATCTCTTATTATAGAAGAATCACAATTTTATGAAACAACCCATTTCTTTTAAAAGACATTTTGATCCAAAACATTATTTAGTTTATTATTTAATATCTTCAATTTGTTTGAAAACTTCTCATTTTTCCCTTTTATGTTTCTATTTGTCACCCTTCACAATAACAATACATGACAACTATTCCATGCTTTGAGTAAAGATCATTCACTTGCACACATCAAAAACTTTTTTTTCTAATACTAAAAAATGGAGATAAAATATGCACAACAAAACAACAATGAATTATAAACAATTTTTACAAGAAGCACAATTCATGTATGTGCTTGGGAGATAAACACTTGATTCCATGAAAGGACCTTAAATCAAACCCCATTTCAATTTCTATAGTTGTTAGATTTGTTTGTGAATTCATCATTACAATTTAAAAATTAATTAAGATTATTTTTAAAACAACACAATATGGGAAATGGCCTCGGATCCTTGTTTATCATATTATAAGCACTTTTTAATATCTCAATTTGGGCACATGTGACCTTGTATAAGGATTCTTATTTTCTTTCATTAAAAGCTCTCTTTAGAGATTATGAAAATCATCAATTGACCATATTAAAAAGCCCTATTTTTTATGATTTGAAAGATTAAATCAACCATTCATAGGGGAAACTAATCCCAACAAATTCAAGAAGCCCCCCTTCAACAAATTTTCACAAATTCATAATTAATTGATAAAAATGTTTCAAAAATCAAATTCAACTTGGGTGGGGTTTCAATTTCTCTTGTGTTTAAGAAAAAAAACGAATGTAATTCAAAATTGAAATTTAATTTACAGGCTGTGCTTGTTCTGATGGTTATAGATGCTTTTACCTTACCTCATTCAAGAATTCATTTAAATGTGTGATTTAAGATCTCACTTACTATGATGTGCTCCACCCATCAAGGCAATATTTTTGCCCACCCCAATAGTTTGCCTCCACAAATACACAATTTTGGCCTTGCCTACCAAGGCAAGGATATTATGTTTATATTCATTATTATAGATTAAAATAGTTTAAGGGATTTTGGCCCCTAGGTAGTAGGCCTATTTTTATACGAGGATTTTCGAAAGATGATATTTTGGCTTGTGTTATAATAGAATTATAATGTCTTGAAGGATTTTGGTTTCTTTTAGAGGAATTTTTTTGAAGATTATATTTTTTGCACCGTGAAATATTTGGATTTCCATAATTCTTCTTTTGCCTTAAGATATTGGGTAGCTTTGAATAGGATTAGGGTCCATCCTTCAAGGGTTAAACAAGGAGGGTCCCCTTGCATCCTAGCTTCCCCCTCTTCCATTAGTCTGTGGTTGGTTCCTCGGCCTTCTACAACCCATAAAGCATGGGGCAGAAAATTCTAGTGTATTTGTAGGTTACATTATAGAATGTAAAAATTAGAGGGGGAGTTTGCCATCCATTGGATGCATGTTATTACTCAGTTGTGGATGAACCTCAACTGAGTTAGTATATGGTTTCACCTTGGTAACCAATTATGTAAGAAATAGGTCTCATATAAAAATAGATAGGTAGGAAAATAGATAATTACTAAGGTAAGTAGATGGTAAATACATAGGTAAGGGCTGCTTTTATTACCTACCAACTAATAGCCTGCTTGTGGGTTGATAGCAGGTAGGTAGTAGAGGAAAGTAACTGGGCTAACCACCATGGTTAGCTCAGGAACTGGAACTCAACAGAAAATTGTTTCCTAATCACTTACCATCCATCCTTCATGGTATCCGGTAGGTACTAATGAAGGGGCTGCCTCCACAAGGGCCAAAGCCCATTCCTAGTGGGACTTCTTGGCCTATATGGACTAACTTTAGAATTTACTACCTGTTTCCACGGTTTCATCCTTACATGAAAAAACACATTTTGGTTTGATTTTTAAATTTAATTAAAAATAATTAGTTAGTTAATTAATTAATTAATTATTGTTGGAGTAGTTAAGTTAGTCGTTTCGAGCACCATATTAAAATGCATGCATTAGTCTATGCCAAAAAAAATTGGGGGCCAATGAAGCTTCAAATCCAACCTTGGGCATCACCTGCTCAATCCGATATGAAGGGAGATTCTCAAAGGATATGAAAACACAACATTCAATGGAAAGGAAATGTGCAAGACCTAACTCTACATTTGTGGATTGCCAATAAAAATACAAAGGTGGGAATGGGAGGTGAAGGCACAAGCCTCAAGGAATCGAAATTAACCCCATTACAACCAAGTCATTTAAAATAGATTGATTTAAACTCCATACTCTAGAGTCCATACCACGACATCTTTACTTATGTTAACACAAGTGTGCATAAAAAATCAAATTAGTTGTGGAAGCAACCAAATATCTATATTGTCCGAGGGAAAATTTTGATCATAGATATTTGTTCCAATGATTCTTCACTTTTGAATGCATCCTTAAAAATTATGGTTTCTTGTGTATGAGTTGAAGAAAGAGAAGAAAATTACATGGGATCAAATATTGTAGCTTGCATATTTGGCACCTAAGCAATGATAGGCCTTGCCACCTAAGTTTATGAAATATGGGAGTGATGAGGATAATCTCCCAAAGACTTCATGTTTGAAGAAATAAGCTCCCATTAACAAGGTTTTTTTGGGCTTTCAAGAATAATAGATACCCAATAAATTATTTTAAGGAACAAATCAAATTTAAATGAGATTTTGTAATGTCTTTCAAAATCTTAACATTATAATTTAATTGACACAAAATTGTTTCCCACAAACTATGAACCTCTTAAGTTCCAAGACAAAAAGCCATTTTGGATTTGGCTTAGGATTCATTCAAGGGTACCTATCCCAAATTGGGATTTATATTCACATCAATGTAAAGTGCAAACCCCCTTCTTAGAATATAGTGTCATATTCATAGTCCAATGAATTAAATTGTTGATGAAAAAATTCATGAACTACGTCAATGCAAGCTTTTCAAAGAAAGGAAACAAAGCATTAAGTATCATGCTCTCCATAATATGTCCTTTAACACTCATTAATGTGGGCATATCAAATAGGTGGATGTTCCTTAAATGAATTCATTGGTTATAGGCTAAACAATTTAAAGAGACATTATTGCGTGAAAATTCTCCTTGGTTTTTTTGGGAACCATGATTTTGAAGAAGAGCTTGTTATTTGGTGACATTTCTAATAACTCCACAACACTCTTGGGGTTTTCATTTTTTTTTTCAATTTTGTGATGTAGTTGAAGTGACAAACATACATAAGATGATTTATCCAGATTTGGTTACATACTAGATATAAAAATAGAAAAAAAAATAAAATCAGAATCCTTCTATATCCTTGGCTACTTAATGGAATCGGTATTATTTTTTATTTGGCGAATTTTCGCAACCTGGCGACAAAAAAAAAGGGGGGCCTGGCGAATCCAACAAAGGGGTTTTTGAGATTTAAAAAAAAATTCGCCATATCTTGACGAATTAATGCTGAAGATCCTAGCCAGTGCACCTACTTGAGGAATTTGAAAAAAAAACCACTGAGTGAAACTTATTATAAATATCTGGCAAAATTGTATTTGTTTTTAAAATATAGTTAATTGGGGGCATTTTTCATTAAAAAATCCTTTGTAAAGATCAAAATCATATTTTTCAGGTCGAAATTTGGCGAAATTTCTCCCCCCCCCCAACTCAAACATTGGGTTAACACAAAGGGGTAGTAGCCTAGTACCTTGCAAGCTTATTCCTCAACCATGGTTAAATGTGCAAAAATTAAAATTAAAATTAAAACTGCTGAACCTTGTTTTCTTAAAAATAAATAAACATTGGCCAAAGAAACGCTGATTGTCAGTAGTAGTAGGTATGGTGTCTTTTCCTGTGGCCTTTGACGTAAGGCCCAGTAGGTATGGTATCTGTTCCTTGGGCCTTCAAACGACTAAGGCCCTTGGGGAAGAGGTCCTACACACTGCGCATAGCACATGGTTCTGGGTCCGCTGTTGGCGAACATCGATGAAGACCCGTAACTAGCGGTATTCTAGCCGGTTTCCGTGCCTAAAGATAACGACGGAACCGTCGCTATGACTGCTGATTGCCGGTTCCCATGGCCCCCAAGGTCAAGGACCTCCTTTCTTTTCGGCTCTTCACTGTTGCAGCCTTTTTTTGTAAGGGCTACAAATAGCCAAAATGATAATTTTTATATTAAAAAAATACTGAAATTATGTGGGTTTTTGAGATTCTCAATAGCCATAATTCGAACAGCGTTTGAGAAAAATCCCCAGCTTTCTATACACACAGTTCAAGTAGGTGGCTAAAAAAGAGAGATGGATTTTTTATTTTTTTTCGAAAATTTACTTTCATATTTAGCTTATAGCCAAATTTGGCTAAATATGAAAAGTAAATTGCCAGAAATATCTTGTGCTGCTGTTGTGTCCGTGCGCGCGCTCGCTCGCTCGGCGCTGCTATTGTGTTGTTCGCTCCTAGTTTCCGTTCCTTGTTGCATCGATAAGGATTCGCCTCGCCCGCCGGCCATCGTCGTGGTCTATTGGAGTCCATGTGGTGCCCCGGTTTGTCTCTGGATCACTTTAGCGGCTCTCTCTTTCACTCTGATGGGATTGGGGTTTTTTTGTTTTGTTTCTGTACACTAATTTTTCCGTGGCTTGCGACCTAAGTTTAGTTTTTTTGCACTTTTCACGCCGGTTTGTTTTTGTCAGTTTTCATGCTTTCAAACTCTCACGCCATACTTATTAATCAATCGGTTTGAAGAAGCTCCTGCTTTTGCTGCTGCTGATCGGCCGGTTTCTTCATCAGAAAATATCTTTTTTTTTGGTTCATTTTGAAAGCTGAATTGCAGATCCTCCTTGTGTCAATCTGTGCACATGTTTTTCATAGTATTTTGGATGCGATCAACAGCTTTTCGACAAGTTTGTGTTGGCTAGCTAGCTAGCGTCTCATTCAGGTGGACTTCTTCTTTCTTTGGTGCGTTGTCGGGTTGCCAGAGCTCTCTCTCTCTCTTTCTCTCTCTCAAGATTTGTACTTGCCTGTGTGTACAGGCACATCGTAATCTTTCTCAGAATCCCTTGTCGAGAGTCCCGCGATGGATTTGGTTTCTCATCGCAATTCGATCTGCCGACGAAGCCTGGCATAAGAAGGTGTATGATCAATATCCCCTGCCATATCCTGCCCCTCTTTTTTCTGTCCTTTTGCTGCTGCTTCCAGGGCACAAAACACAGGCTTCGATCACATCGGTGTAGACAGACGATATCTGTCTACACGGCTTCTTCCTCTTGAGCAATCCCAAGTCGCATCGTCTTTTTATGGGAAATAGCGACATCGACGACGGTGCTTATATGGTACGATGATGCCACCATCCCTGAGATATATCCGTCGGAAAAGTGCGGCAAACTTTCTGCGCGAGAAACTCTTGTGACGGACCTTGATCAGGTTTCTGTGAAAATTATCAGCTACTTGAATTTTGCTGGACTAAGGAATAGCTAGACGTGTATCTGTGATCCTCTCTTTCATGTATAGACTAAACAAGACTCCTTTGCGATTGCGATCTTCTCCTTCTTTCATATATATATAGACAAACAAGACTCCTTTTGTACCAACTGTCAAAACTCCCGCTTCTAGCTTCAGCCCAGGGTACTTTGAAAGATAGTTATGCAGAGATTGTAAAACACTCAAATAGTCCAGAAGAGAGCTGCAATTGTTGATCAATGGAACTCCTGCGGAAGTAGGGAAGTTGATCAATTATCACTCAATTGCTTGGTTGCAGGGTTCATACGATATGAGCTACATGTCAGGGTAAGCAAACAGGGGCTTTTCGATTCTCCTCTGGTCTAGAATGCATTGTCTTGAATGCTGGTCTCAAATCCAGTTTTTTACAGTCTGAAGCAAAATAAACCGGAAACCCTTTTTGTCACCACAAAGGAGAGAGAATTTTGAATGTTGAACTCTTCTCTCATGCTATTTTATTCTTCTTTGCAAGCTATATATATCATGCCATGAAAGGGTGCAAACAAAGGAGAATGGTTGGCAATGGCTTGTTATACTGATTCACCTTCTCACGGTCTTTGTTTGAAATTTGCAGACATGATGCTTTTGCAGACATCAACAACCTGGATCACTGCATCAAATACCTGAATCAGTCATTGTTCACATTTGGGTTTCCATCGGCATTGGATTTGTACTCCAGTGAACCTGTAAGGCATGGTTTGATTGGGCAATTTTCCTCTGGCCCATGCAAACAGATGTATTTCAGTTGGAAGTTTTTGGTTTTGTGGTGACCAATGTTTCCAGAATAGGGACTTGTAAGAAATGCTCCAAATCCTTCAGTGTTGGCAATAGGGATATCAGCACCCTCCATGTATGTTGTTGTGGTTGCATGAAAGTGCTTTATTTGTGGAGAGGCAGTGACACATTCCAGGTAGTTTTTGTTATCTAGCAGGCTTCAATTGTGCAAACATGTAACTGCATATATGCAATGATCCAGCAGCGGCAACGGGATATTGAATACCGTGAAACAGCAAATGACACCAGACAAAGGTAGGTCCTGTTGTCATAGAAGATTTGAGATATGCCCAACTTGACAGGGATCACTGTTCAACTTAGAATCTTTAAGCAAGCTTGCAGAGGTTTCATTTGAATCTATTCCGTGGCAGTAATGTGAAATGTGTGGGATATTGTGTCAAAGTTTACTCCAGATCAACAGTAGCTTAGTAAGTGAAGCAAAATTCTTAGTGTAGGATCATGAGTGTCATTGCCAAACTTGAGGTTCTATTAGCATCTTTTGCGTTGAATGTCTGCTTGCAGTAACAGATGGCCCCCAGGTTCTGAGCTGTCTGCAACATGTTTTTGAGGTCTAGAAACTGTGTCAGCTTTAGATGTCAATTTTCTTACAACTTAAATTCCATGGTTATGGATGGAGCAGGTTGATGTCGGACATGTCAAGGCTTGAAGCCAAAGTAGAGAGACTGACAGATCAACTTGGTAGTAAGGAGCGGGAGTTACAAGCATTGACAAGCAAGGTTTCTAAACATTCCCTAGATTGTAGAGCCACTGTGATAGACAGAGTATTGATGCAACTTTCATTACTTGAGGTTTCTGTTTATTTCGTGAATGGGCTCCCCCTTGATGAAATTTGGGGTTTAACAATGAATTGTTCTTTGTATAGGAGCAAAAGGCAGCAGCTGCTCACAAGGCACAGCTGGAGAGGCTGCAACATGAGAAAGATGAGTTCCAGCGTATGGTGATCAGCACTCAGGTGCTGCATATTGACTGATGCTACTGACTGATATGACACTATCTATTATATATGTGGACACAATCAAATCAATCAGTTTTTGTATTGTGGGCATGGGCTGGTTTGTTTGCAGCAAGTAAGAATTCAGCAGACACATGAGTTGAAGAAGAAAGAAAAGGAGTTCATCAAACTACAGGTATGTGAGTTTATTTTTGCCTGTGCACTATGTCCTATTCCTTTTGTCTTGTTGTCACTGTAGTATAAGTAACCACTGATGTTATTTATTCTGTCATGTTTAAAGCTGAGTTTCACCACTTTGTCCTTGTTAATTATTCTTTATGAACCTGCTCTGGAATTGTTCTGTACCAATGTAAGGAAAACATTTACTTACATAGTCCTCCTCATCAAACAAAGACCAAAGTGAGTGATGTTCATCTGACAGCAGAATTTGTTCTGTTTTTCACAGGAGCGGCTCATCCAGGTGTTGCAGGAGAAGAAGAAAGAATCAAAGACTGGCATGGAGATCATGAATTTACTACAGGCATGCACCTGCTTTCTTTGTTCTATATACCCATTATGCAAGTGCAGCAAGAACTAGGCAACCACATTATGGCTGCAACCAAAATGTTCTTGGTCTCAGGTAGCATGCTTTGTTTCAGTAATCTTCTTTGAGATTTTGGATGAAATTTACCTTGTGAATATGGACAATTTCCAGTTTCTGATCTCATTGTTACCCAACAGAAGGAAGGCAGACAAAGGGGAACATGGCTCAACAAGAAAGCAGATGGGGACTTCTATAAAATGATTGTAAGTTCACATCAGATCCCCTGAGATATAGAACCAACTTTTGAGCAACCCAAAGTGTGCCATGTTTCATAGTTCAGTCTCTGTGCAGGTTGATGCTTATGAAGCCCAAAAACAGGAACTCATTGCTGAAAACACAGATTTGAGGAATATGCTACGATCCATGCAGGCATGTATTCTGCAGAATCTCTCCTTTCCAGAAATTCATCAAAGTTGGATAGCTGCAGATCATGTATGAATACTTGGGAGTCTCTTCATCATTGTATATATGTACAATCTGACCAGTTCATTGTTGTCTTCTTGGCAGTGCAGGGAGATATGAATGAGTTGAACATTAGCTTGGGAATTGAGCTACCTCACACACATCTGGGAGGAAACTTGGTAGCCACAGTCCAAGATATGTTTGACCTACCCTTACACATGGCTAGGGATCAGATTGAGCAAAGCTTGCAAGCTGGAATGACAACAATCAAGGTCTATTTTCAACTTTCTTCACCTTTTCAATGCACAGCAAACACATGAATCTGTTTCCTTTCTCACTCAGTTTAATGCAGATAGTCAAGCTTGATGCAGTTACATAAACTGTGACATTGTTTACTATGCAGGAGTGCATGGTGCAGTTGCAAAAATCACAGAAGCACGTCAAAATTACAGAGAGTTGACAGCTTTGAAGGAAGCTTCAAAAGCTATCAGAACACCCTTTGCCATTTTCAGAGGCCAAGTCATTGCTAGGGCATGCATGATTTTCTAGATGCATAGATTCTGTACATGCACTTTTGCATACAGCCTCTGAGAAACGGTATTCACTAAACAAAGAAGGCAAAAAAGAAAACTCTACACCCTAAAGTTTCAGGTGTGTTCACAATGCCCAACTCTTCAGCTCACTTCAGTGGCTTGAGATTGATCAAGATTCAATATATGCTCTCTTTACAGTACAACCTAACAAAATTGGCAGTTACATTCAACTTAGCAAGCTACTCTTTTTTCATAGAAAGCATTAGTAGCAAGAATGAGACAGAAGTTGATTTAAACTTTTGCTCAAAGGTGGTGTTTGGAAACACCATTTGGTGGGTGAAAAAGATTATGCAGGTCTTCACTCTGGAGAACCTGCTTTGCCAGCAGACTTGCCATTTCCTCCTGTTTTCTTTGGAAGCAATATAGAGTGGATGTTTGGAAGCACTCCACCATTGGCAATTGTCACCTGTCCCAGCAGCCTGCTCAGTTCTTCATCATTTCTCACTGCCAGTTGAATATGACGAGGAACAATTCTTGTCTTCTTGTTATCTCTGGATGCATTCCCTGCCAATTCCAACACCTGCAACCAACCAGAAGAACAAAGCAAACAATTAACATGTTGAAGGAAATTCCTTAAGGAAGCATAAATCCAAATCCCTTGAAGGATAATCCCTGTTATAAATTTACAAGTCTACATTGAGATGATTACTTGAGTTACAGTGCAATTTCTTGTTACCAGCACATATTGAGTTCATTGCAACTTCAAGTTTGAAAAAAGTTTTACATCTGAGAGAGAAATAAACCTCAGCAGCAAGGTACTCCAATACAGCGGCCAAGTACACAGGAGCACCAGCCCCGACTCTAGTGGAATACTTCCCAGCCTTCAAGAACCTGGCGATCCTTCCTACTGGAAACTGCAGCCCGGCCTTGGTAGACCGTGACATGGCCTTCTTCCCAGAGCTCTTTCCCCTTCCCGACATGGTGACAGATCCAAGGAACTTTCTCTTTTTGCCAAAACCTCAATACACCGGAGAGGAAGAGTGAGAGAACAAAAAAAATCTGCGACAACGCCAACGAAGAAACACGACCTCGAAGATTTCCGCAACGACGCAGATCCGCAACGAAATCAAGGAAGACGGAAAAACAGTCTCAGCGCGCGCAACCATCTCCGGAACCAGAACACATTTTAAACTGGCAACAAAAGAGTCAACCAATTGCATGCCTTCACGCGGATCGACAATAAGAGGGCCATGAGTCGTCCAGATTGATATCGGACGGTGGAAGATTGTTCTGCAAAACTCGTGCAAGTTCGCGGCTTCAAATTACCTTGGTTAGCCTAACTTGAGACCCAAGTTTTTAAAGGTAATAAAATAACTAGCGAGGATTTTTTAAAACCCGCCGGTGGCGATCAGGATCCCACGTAGTACTCTTTTGTTTGTAGCCAAAGTGGCGATTATCCATAGGGAAGATGTAGAAGAAGTGACGATCATCCTCAAAAAGATTTAGCCAAATATGGCTATAAACCAGGTATAAAGTACAAAACTTTTAATCATTCTCTATATCCTTTTTTTCCTCCTTTCTTTCTCCCGTCTTTTTTCTTCTTTTCCCTTCTTCCTTCTTTTTCTTCCCTTCTTTCTTATTTTCCTTCCTTTCTTTCTTCCTCTCTTCCTTTTATGTAAATTTTTTTCTTTCTTTCTTTTTCCTTATCCTTTGGTACAACGGAGACCCTTATTTTTACGTTTTGGGCCTCCCCAGATTTTCATCCTAGTTCCGTTCTTTCACAAACTTGTGACCTTCTTAATATATCACTCATCCCTTGGGTTACGAATCGGGCCCTTCATCACATTTTGTGTTCTAATTGTGAAGCTTTATTTTTCCAACGTGTTATAATTCCTCATCAGAAGTATTGTCAAAAATTTCAGGTTTTCTTCCAAATGGCTCTTTACGTCCTTTTATCAACCTTTTGGCCTTCTTTTGCCCCTCCAATCTAGGCTTGGATTTTGACATTAGATTTTTTAAATGTCTTCCATTTGGACTTTCCTCGACTATTTATACACGCACATGTCTTGAAGAATTCATTCTTTAGTGGGAAAAGTAATATATTTTTGCTTTTCTTTTGACTGCCTATCACATGATTTGTTTGATGTGCCAACTTGGCACCTATTCTTGTTATTCTATGAATGATGTATTTTTCTTCCTCATCATGGGGGATTAGCTAGGCATAGAAATATTAAGGCATGCCTTCGATGATTCCTTTCTAATTATTAGGAGAAGTTTCAGGTGGAACACCTTTTGTAAGCACAAGCAATGCTTTTGT
>Ga0209208_10004920_pt1 | contig 18754 bp, 14 predicted proteins | sample S1TSphfallax_3_FD_187694 | JGI IMG/M metagenome (GOLD analysis project Ga0209208, IMG submission 187694) | Host-associated microbial communities from peat moss isolated from Minnesota, USA - S1T2_Fd - Sphagnum fallax MG (SPAdes) (version 2) | ecosystem: Host-associated > Plants > Peat moss >... | reverse complement strand
CCAGGGTGAGGAACATTTATGCAGGGTCACATACTGAGCAACGCTGGAGACCCTCCTACTTGACTGGTATATCATAAACTATATATGTTACAACACCAATTGGCATGCAAATATCTCTCTCCTCTTAAATGAAACCATCAGTGCCCTAATGGATGAAAAAACTTTTGAAAAAAAACTAGTAAAAAACTATATTTACAAGAGGATACATATAGTTTTTTTCATCCACAGGACGTCGATGGTTTCATTCAAGAGGAGAGAGACATTTGCTTGTGAATCCGAATGGAACGCCGCCATGACATTTCTTGCGCTTGTAAACGACGATTGCAGCCACCTTTCTTGCTCTCGGTGATGCCGAGTGTTGCACTAAAACGCAGGAGGAATTGCAAGGGTTGGGTTGTGTTGCGCGAGAAATCTTTGTGGATCACAAGGAAGAGGGAAGAAGGCGATCAGCAATGTCAGGAGCAGCAGCAGTAGCAGCAGCTCCTTACTGGAGGAATGCGGGGATGACATACATTTCATATGCCAACACCTGTGCAGCCATGGTGAGAGTTGTCTGAAGGAGCCCCACAAGATCAAGGCCCTGAACCGCGAGCAAGTTTACTACAAGCTTCAGATCTATCAGGAAGGGGAGCCCCACAAAGCTGGTGCGTGTAGCAGTTTTCTCTCCTCTCCACCCCAAATTCATAAGCCTCTCCTCCTCCTCTTCTTCTTCTCGTCTGCTAGTCTGTGGCAGGTGGCTTAAGTCACTGGTGCCTGTTACCCACCTTTTGGTTTTGGGATTGGGCCCCACTGCCTCCTGCTTCACGTTATGCATTTTGGAAAGATGAGAAGTTGTATCACAAGTGATGTTTAGAGCCTTTTCCTCCAGTGGATACGAACTGGATATAAGCCTCTCAATGACATGTAGATGGGTCAGGTATCATGGATTCGGAATCTTATTCGATGCTGATTTTCTTGACCCCTTGATTTTGTGTTCCATTTTTCTTGTGGCCCATTCTGGAAGATGGGTTAGTAATTTTACTGGAGTCTCAAGTGTTTTTGGATGGGACTTCTTCTCACCCAGATATTTTCCCTTATTCCTTTTAGGCTCTCTTGAACATGGGATATGCCACCGGTGATGCCCACGGGTGTTGTTCTCACAGTGTTGCAGTCACTGAGTTGTGCAAATGTAATTCTGCATATCTTTACTCATAGCAGGCTTGAGTATCTGGACCAATAGCCTGGATTCCTCTTTGTAGTTTTAGGGCAAGTTGAGGGCAATGCATTGGGCCCCAACTTCCCGTCCTAGTCACCAGGGAAATTCCTGTACCTTCCGGAATGAGAGCCTCACAATTAGATCATGATTTAGAATAAATTCATGAGGAAGCTTTTCCACAAATTTTGTGGCAAGCCGAGACCCTGTCCCATTTTTTCTTGACATTAATTTGATGACTAATGGAGTGCCATCTGCTGTGGTCTCAGTGGTACAGGAGACTCCCCATCCCCCACCTGCAAAGAACAATTGATTAGTGACATTTCTGGAGATATTGGAATAAGAGAATCGGGCACCCTTGGATGCATGGCATAAGGCTTGAATAATATTTAGTGCAATCTTGTGAGGTTGAGTACTCTAAACCATTTTTTTGAACTTCCCATGTCTGTAGGAAGTTCAATCCAGTCTCTCTCTTGGATGTATGCTTTCTTCAGCAATAAAAAGTTTACAGTACCTTGTGTTCCATCTTGAACTTGAAGAATCTTTTTTGAATCTATTCTTTGTCTGTATTGGCATCAATTCTAGGGATTTATTTCCCCAATTATTGCATTTTCCAAAATAAGTGTCTTGAATGTATACATGCCCCCTGATAACTTTTTGTTCTCTTTCTAGTTCAATTTATCAAGGTTGATGGCAGTCTTGTGCCATGTTAGACTTAGGGGACGCATAGTTTAGGCCATGAAATTTGTGGGTCAAGTGCCTTATCCAAAGCTGAGAGCAATAGATCTGAAGCACCTTGTTAAACCATTTTTAGGTAGGCATGTTTCAAGTCTTTTAAGATGTGACAGGATTTTGACATGAGTTTGGCTACAAGGTCCTATGACTTTTGATGACACTGAGTATAGTTGGCTTGGGTATTATGTGAACGTCTAGCATTAGCATGACCTAGTTCTGATATGAAATTCTTCACAAAACAGAACTTCATGCATGACCTTGTTACCGGATATGTTTGTATTTTGTTGTATCTTACAAAACTAGTTGATACTTGGCTGAGGAGAATTGGATCTTGTCAATTTGATGCATCACCTAGAATTACAGGCTGCAGAAGATATCCAACATCAGCAGGCTGAGAGTAGTTTCTTTGTGCATCCTAATGAATGAGATCTACATGTTGGAATTGAGGGGCAGGAGCAATCTGGTACTAACCAGCAGAAGTTACTCAAGATATATCTTGGAGCAAAAAGAAATGTAGCTGGAAGGTCCAAGCTCTCTACCATACATCCACAATCTGATTTTGTTCATTGTTTGATCTATAAATGTAAGTCACCAGTATCAGAGTCAGAAACTGTACCATCAGGATTTGATCCCCAAAGGCTCAATCATGATTACCATTGGTAGGTCCAACTCTGCTATCAATTGCATTGGCAGGCCCATCTCTCCTGTCAGTTGCATTAAGAAGTGCAGCTTTGCTATTAGACGGATAAGCAAGTCCAGTTCTTTTGTCAGTTGCATGGGAGGTTCAGCTTCGGTAGATCCACAAACCACATTGCAATTGAATGCCATTCCAACACTAGGCAAAACCATAATATTTATACCCAGGAATATTATAACTTTGGTTGGCCCCTAGAACATGCAAATTATCAAAGGGCCAAAAGAATGGCATGTGGAGAAGGTACCAACAGGGGAAGGACTGAACCTATTCAGGTGCCGACAAATAGGCCAAAGTGGACCAACAACCAACCACCAGTCAGTGTACCTTGATGGATGGATGAGTGTGGACAGGAAAACACATTTCTATCAGGTTATAGCTATGTTTTTAGTTTTTTTCTACCTACCCACTGACAACCCACTAACCATCTGCATGAATGTACTACCATAGTACTCACATGGGTTCCATCCATAACTCAGTAGGGTTCAGTTCAGCTTACCCTAATATAACTGGCTTGCAGTGGATGTTTCACTCACAAGTGTTCCACATCTCAGTGGGGGTTCATCCATAAAGCAGTCATAACAAGCTTTCAATGGATGGATAGTGGACTCATGATTGTTTGTTAGCTCAGTTGGTGGGGTTCATCCATAACTGAGTCATAACAGGCTTCCAATGGATGGTGCCCTCATGACTTATGACCCATAATCATTATGAAGATGCTTGAACTTCTTTGACTTATCTTGTTGACCCTACTTTTGACCAATTGTAACAATTTAAAACTTAGAAAAGTAGATTTTTTTATAATTAAATAAAAATATTAGAATAAATAATTGAATATGAAAGAAATGAAATAGAAGGTATAGGTAGGTTGGGTAGGTACGTTAAGTAAGTAGGTTAGGTAGATTGAAGAAGTAGGTTATGTAGGGTAACAAGGTAGGGTAAGTAAGATAGGTAGGTAGGCTAGGTAATTTGTCAAGTGTGTTAGTTTAGCTGCTCAACTAGGTCTTAGTTAATTAAGGATAAACTAGGTTAGTTAAGCTAATTAGTTTTGAACTAGTTCATGTGTAAACAGGGTTTGGGATATTTGTCATAGGATATAATCCCATCTTATGTGACCTCAAATCACCAAAAAGATTTCAGAATATAATTTTTACTTTGCAATTTTCTTGTTATGCAAGTGTTTTGGTTTTTTATGTTTTGGGCTTGGATTCTTGTGTTGTTACAAGTAAACCAATCTTTTGATTTGAATGTGGTGTACCATTCAAGGTATTTTTATGTTGTAAATGTGTTCGCATTGATGATTATAGGCGTTGACATAGGAGCGCACAACAAATTAAGCTAGGTAGGTTAATTAGTTATTTAGCCTATGGAAGTAGGTTAGGGAAATAGATAACCTAGTTAGATAAATATGTTAAGTAGGTAGGTAAACTAGATGTGTAGGTATGTTAAACCAAGTAGATGGGTAGGTAGGTAAATAGTTCAATTAAAATAGGTTTGTAGCTAGGTATATAGTTAGATAGGTAGGATATGAAAGTTATGTAGGTAACCTAGTCAAGGTAGCTAGGTTAGGTTGTTATGTTGATAGCCAAGGTTAAGTAGGAAATTAAGTTAGGTAGGTTAGGCTAGGTAGTGTTCTGCAAGCAAGGCTAAATAGGTAGGCTAAGTAGTTTAAACTAAATAGTTCGGTGGTAAGGTGGTTAGGTTAAACAAGTTAAATAAGTTCTTTAAAAAATAAATAAATCATAGGATGAAAAATCATATTATTTAATGTGATGCAATGGTTAAAGATTTGGTCTTTCAATTTGAAGGTGAGGGTTCAACTTTTCATACTTGCAATGTACATTTTTATCCCATATTAGCCTATGTTTTTGAATAAGTAGCCTAGGCCTAAGCTATAATTTAGGTTTTTACATAATTTACCAGAGGTTTTTAAGTTACCTAGGCCTAAGCTACCTAATTTAGTATTTTATGCTAGTTTAGGTTGTTTAAGTCTTTAACCTTAACTTAGGTTGTTTGGGTTAATAAGTAGATAACTAAATTGTCTATGAGGCTTTACCATGGATATACACATGTTTACATTTCACAAGCTAGTAAATATTTATTGTATAATTGTCTTTTGAGACCACAATCATAGAAGTCACATGAATAGATGACATAAATGACTATGATCACAAATATGAATAATGGCAAAAGCCACAAGTCTAAATCAACTACATATTCATGTAGTTGGAAATGCAAACATAATTATATGTGAAATAATATATGCCACATTTTGGCATAATGCAATAGCATTAATTAAGTTTAATATGGCCTCCATGTCTTTGTTAGTTTTGTTGATTTCTTGATCTTGAAAGCCAAAAATATTCAAGTTGTTTTAATAAAAATTCATCTTGGTTCTTGTTCCTTTCTAATCAATCTCAAGGCTAATAACACAAATCTTATCAATAGTTGCCCCAAGGTTTTGTGCCCTTGTATTGCCATTTTGACTAACTTCTTTTGAATTACATTAGTCTTTTGAAAAACGTTTGTACTCCCTAGTCTTTTACAATTTTGAGATGATTATTTTGCTAGGGCTTGTGGATGGTGAGATGTTCGAGGTGTTCATTGGAGTGTGAAATGCATTTATAAGCACGTAAGGCTTGCATTGTGAAACACTTGCAAACTTCTAATTGGTTCAAGTGCAATTCTTCAAACATTTGGAATCACATTATGAGGTTGTGGAATTCCAAGATTGCCTTCAACAATTGCAAGTGGAGATGGTGGAATCCATTATTCATTTTCTTCCATGGTTTGGGAATATGATGGATAGCTTGTCATGTTGCCATGCATCTTGTGTAGTCTTGACTAATTGATCAAGACATAATTATCATCATGATCTCTTCCAACGTTGAATATATAATTGCTCTTAAGATGGATTACCCAAGAATTGGTTTGAAAATTGGGTGTTTCCAATGGTTTAGTGGAACCTTCTAGACTAGTTGATAATACACACCATCGTTTGTTGCCATGAGGTTTTGGGAATGGGAGGGTTGAAATATAACTCTTGAACTTGAAAACACCTTGATAATCTAATATATTTCTTTCACATGTTGGTGAGGTAAATCTAGAGCAATATTGTCTTGCACTAAAAAAGCCCAATAATTTGAATTGACACAAATAGTTGATGTAATTTTTTGTTTTGCTATAATCACCATATATGGTTGTCAACTTGTCCTTAAAAGCTAGACCATTTCTCAAGTGGTGGGAGAAGCCAACAACCATCATAAAGGTTGATAAACTCTTCCACTTTGCCAATGGAGACTCAAATTGAGCATGTTGAAATCTATGATTTCCAATAGTTTCATATGTTCCTCATGCTTTGCATTGACTAGGGCCATTATTCTAACATACTCACAATAATGGCTCAGTTTGCAAAGGTGAACTTCAATTGAGGATTTTAGTTTTGCTTTACATTTCCCTTTTTCATCTTGTTTTAATTGAAGTCCATTCCTAACAGATGTGATGTTTATCTCTTGGACTTCAACTTCAACACAATAATTATGAACATTACATTACAATAATCCTTGACAAACATGTGTGATTCAATGTGTAGGATACAAAGGAAAAGTTTGGTATTTTGTTCATAGTCATTCACCACACCTCTCTTGTGATTTTCTTACATTTCATGTGCACAAGAATGTAATTGAGATATAGCACAATAGTTCATCATTTACAATGAAGGTTTTGATAGAAATTTGAGAGACAAATCAAAAATTTCATAGACATCTACACATGCTAATGAACAAGGTGGAGGGAGTGTTGACAACCAATGCAATATTCACATATGAGAGAAATAGAGAGAGGATACACACCTTCAACTTAAATGACCATTTTTTGGACTTTTAACTATTTTTTTCCTAAAATCTAGGAATTTGAAATTGCAAAGTTAATTCTAAATGTGGACCATCTATACTTATTTTTGAGTCACCTCTCATTGACACATAATTTGACACCTTGGATTTGTTGATAACTATCGTCTTGGGAATGCTATCTCTACTTTCTCTATGAACTCTAGGTGTGGGGGCCTTTTAGGCATGGGATTAACCAGGGCAAGTGAGTATCAATGAGGCAAAGATAGGATTCTTTTGGCAAATTTTCACAACCTGAAGAGGAAAGAAATAAGGTGTGAAGAGTTTTTTTTGGGAAAAACTGGACCCAGGTCACCACATCATTAAAAAAAAAATCAAAGTCAGCATACTTAGAAAATAGCTTCCAACAAGTTGCCAAATTACAAGAGGAATTCTAAAGTTTTCTACTTCCTCCTCTGACCTCTAACCAAATTTGGCTAAGTCCTCTTTTGCATGATTGCAAACCCACCTACTTCACAAAGTTTGAAAAAAAAAAAAACACTGATGTGGACACACCTCAGTTTGGAGGCAATATTGCATGTGACACATTGCTCAACTAGATAGTGTTACTAAATGCCATTCCAACTACACTTCAGACTCAAAACTGCTGATTAAATAATAGAGAATCTGTTGACAAATGTTCTGCAGTACTTAAATAGAGAATTGAATTCCTCACCAAAGCGAAACACTAAATTGAATTCAATATCAATGTTAAACAATCCAGCAACAGTTATTGCCTGTTGACACAGCCTTTCCCAACCCCAAGAGAGTACTGAATAACACTCACAATGGCAGAGGGAATAGGGTAGAAATGCCCATCATCAAACATAACCCAAACACTTTCCAATATTTTCCTCATTCCCTATCCAAGTTAAGTGACTTTTAAATATTGAATGCAAAAACTGGAGGGCTAGATACGTTCTTGGAGTATTAGAACTAAACAAGCAACCCAGAAAGAGGATGAGTGATAATTTGCTTTAAATTTTTTGTAAAAATAGGAGTAAACCCTTGTTCAGTTCCAGCTCCATATCTTCCTCATTTTTAATCCATGATTGATTTAAAACCCCATGAGTGCCCCAACTAGGGCTCTATAGAACTTCTTTGTATTCCGAAGGCAAAGATGCAACAATAAAAAAACTTAAGCTCAAAATCCTAATCTATTTTAATTCACCCATCAGCAAACACTGAAACCCCCCCCCTTACATGAAACACACCACATCTTCCTCATTCCTTTAGTGAATTGAGCAATTTTTGCGGGATTGGAGGGCTACAGATGTTCTTTGGGTTCAGAAGCAGTGGAACAGTGGGTGAGGACTCAACCTCCTTCGAGTTCTTAAGTGTTCACTCACCGGCCTATGATAAGAGAGACACGAAGCCAGCAACTTTGAAAGCATACAAAAAAGAGCAATCAAAGTGGGGTCAAATTGTGAGAAGTATCTCCAGATTTCTTTGAAAAATGGCTGCCAAAAAAGGGAGGGTTTGCCTCCTTTTAGCAAACTTTAGACTCTTTCTGAACTCAGAAATGACATATCAGGTGTGCAAAACTTGGACTAATCAGATTCCAGACTCAAGGAACCACCAATGAGAGGACTATGGTGCCCTTCATTGTGCCTCTGCTTGAGGTTCTGTAAAGTTCATTGCTGCCTGCACACAAAATCAACAGGGAATAAATGCCACAAAATTACCAACTTGTGCACTGCCCATAATACTAGAAAGAAGAGGAAGCATTATGCAAATGCAACTACCCATCATGAAAATTACAAAAAAGGAGTATGTTGAAAACAGAGTTCACTTCAAACAAGTCTCACTTTTGAGTCTCAGCTTAGCTTTTTGAGTTGAACTATAACACCAGTCTTTCACTTTACCACTGAAGTGTTTAATATAAAATCTAATATGAAAGAAAACTAGAAAACTGCAGAAATTAAACATCCCTGAGTCAAATGAAGGAAACTAAAATTAGAATGACACTCAACAAATCACCTGTAATGAGGCTTGTGAGGGCAGTGTCCCTGCAATGGCAGACTTGCGCTCAGCTTGCAATGACCGGCAGAGAGCCTCCAGCTTCTCTTTCTGATTTCTGCTTGTCTCTGCCTGCTTCTTCAAAGATGCCCTCTGCATTCTCAGGCAACAATGTCATGTTTAGAGTCCCCAACCCAGAGCCCAAATTTCAGTGATGTACACATCAGCGAGATTTAAGGGAATGCAACAACAAATAACAACTCAGATGGGATAGATGTAAAACACACCTCATCCAAGAGCTCTATGATGGTGACATCTGATTTCTCACACTTCTTTTTAAGAGAAAAGTTCTCCTTCTCTAACTTCTTGATTGTTTTTGACATCTGTTTGGCAACACACAACATAAGTTCACCGGGCAGGAATGCATACATCAAGCTCTCAATGAAAAACAAGTAGCATTCACCATGATCATAACAGACTATACCTCTATTATAGGAGATGCATTCTTGTAGGGTTGAAAACCAAACATTAAAACATATGACTAGTCCTAGACCACATCAGAAGGACTAGAAAGCCCCTGCAAGATCACAGGATTTTACATCAGGACAGATCAACCATGGTGACAAGGTCTTGTTGACTTGCTCTGTGGTCCTGGTTAGAGAAGACTCAGATTTTCTTTTTGGCACCAGACCAGTGGTAAAAATCTGACGAACTTTTGCTACCTCTTGTAAGGTTCCCACCCTGTTATACTCGAATGTTCCACTTAGTAAGACAAACAAGCTCTGAACCTCATAATAAATAATCTCAGATGAACATGATTGCTGGCTGCAAAAATAACCTTTTCCATTTCCTTCTTGAATGTTGCAAAGACATCATTACTTTTTGTGAGTGTATCCTGTCCACAACAAATGTTAAGCTGTTACTGAATGTCTGGAATATGTTTGCAAAGCCAGCATGGAAGTGCCAACAGGAGAGAAGATGTAATAGAATAGCTGAATGTGAAGACGAAGAGGTCATTCTCAGTGAGAGAAAGAATAAGCAAGACAGAAACACTCCTTTTAAGACAAATAATGTCAACTTCAGAAAAAGACATACAGAAGGCTGAGACATACCTGAAATTGCTCAAACTTATCCCCATAAAGGCCTAGTTGAGATCGGAGATCTTGTTCAGTTTTGAGCAGCTGGGCAATTTGTTCAGTATAGAGATGTGACTTAGCTTCCTCCTGAGCAAAAAGTTCCTGTTGCTGCTTCAGCTTCACCTCAGCAAGTTGCTGTTCAAGTGCCTTAGTTCTTAGCTGTGAACATAACCCACAACACACATTTATCAACATAAGATGCTACTGGACTCATGACTTGAACCAAATGACATGACTGCACTTTTGGAAGGAAACACTGCGAAGGAGATCAAATGTGCAGTGTATAGTTTGGAGTCAAAATATCCATGATTAGCTCCCTGAAAGAGCTGCTCTCTCCAAACTAAGTATCCATATCTACAGCATATGACAGTTAAGAAACAAACATCCACAAATACCTGGTGCCCATAGTGTTGTTCCCTAATCTCATATTGCTGGGTAAAATGCTTCAACTTTTCTCGTAATCTGGGCACAGGAACAGATTGAAAGGTCTTTCATAAAACAAAGCAAAAAGGAACATTACTGACCATAATTCTTTAGAAGTTCCTTATTTAAATGAGCAGCAGAGTCCCCTTTTATTTTCAAATTGCTCTCCAAAAATAACCTATCTGACAAAATGACTAAGACCCCTTTTAGAGAATTGAGTAGCACACATTTGAGTGCACATTCTCCCAAACATATTCCAACAGAAACCAAACAAGACAAACAAGAAGATCTATACCCCTACTTTACTTCCAGTGCAAGACTTTTCTCTGCATTCTTAGGGTATTCAGTGTTGAGTTGAGAGGCAGCAAATAGTGGTGTTACCATACATCTCATTTTCTTTTATTTGCTGCAATCGCTCATCCCCTTGCTCTTCCAACTTGCTTGTGATATCCTGGATCCATTAAATTCCCCACCAAGAATGTAAAATTCGAGCATAGAACTACAAGATGTTGACCATAAGATGCTAGTACAAAACATGAATTCTGACTTAATTCCAAGGATTGTCAGAATAGACCTTGATTGTATTGTGAAATTTGGTAGAAAGCTCCTGACGCTTTTGCTGCTCTTCTGTAGAAACCCTTTTGTTCTCATCCTTTGGAGCAAAATGGATCACAACAGACCCACAGTCACATCTCTAAAAGCGATAACCAAAGTAGTAACACAACTATAGCATGCAGAGAAAGTTACAAAACTGCATGTGTCCTTTGAAAAGGCATAAACCAGAGCCATAACACAATTTGACTAAGGAAGTCATTGCTGGAAAATCAACCCCAAAGTAATTTACACTTGAAAGAGTTTATGACCACTCCATGTGGCACAACAAGCAGGTCAAGATGTTTACAAGAAGTATCTTATTCTGCCGCTGGAGCTCCCGACATAGTGACTCCAGCTTCTGACGAAGAGCACTGACCTTAGTAAACTCCCCATAAACTGCAGCCAAGATATAACAGCACACATTGGGTATCTTAAGCCAGTAGGAAAAACCTGTACAGCATTCTCTAAATGTCACCTTGTCCAGTAGTGGGTTGCACGACAAATCACAAACACATTTTCCCAACTCAGACATCAGTTTGCAACCTCAGCCATTGCAATTCTCTTGGAAAACATACTGGTATCTTTTTCTTTGTTGACCTGCTCACACTTCCGCCGTAAAGCCAGTAACTCCTTTTCCAGCTGCCTTGTTTCTCCCACCTGGATTTTGATCCACAACAGATACATGTTATTGTCTTCAAATCCATCTGCGGAGGTCTTGCTGCCAGAATCAGTGTATGACAAGCCAAAAAATTTAAGAACCCAATTAAGTCTCCCTACTTCCCTGGTGTACAGTTCTATGCAGTGAACAGCAAATATGAGACTTCAGAACCATATGAGTGATTCTCTGCACAGTAGATGGTGCTGTATACACCTGCTGCAGATACTTTGTATTCAACAGCCGCAGTTTATCATCAGCACTCCGGTCTGGCCGATCCAGCATTGTCCTCACCTCCTTTACTAGGCGTTTCTGTGCCTTGGCTGCTCTCCCCATTCAGTCCACACAATAATGTCAGTCTAAATTCACATCAACCATAATTCCTATCACAACTCTGTGCTATCAAGACAACCCAGCCTTCATATCCAAAGCTTCTCTGTGTCTTCTGAAACCTCTTTCTTTCTTCATACCATCACAGACTCATGCCAGTCTCCCAGAACTCTAGTGTTTTGAGTCATCATAAGTGAAACTTGTGGAGAATTGGACAACCACACACAAAATGCAGTACAAGCGGATTGGGCCCCTGAAATGATGATACTTCCACCTGCTGCAAGCTCCGCATCATGTTCATTGTTCTCTCACTACTATGCCAATTCCACTGTGGAAGGTTGAAAGAGAAACCGATCCTCAAGCCCTGCGGCTGTAAGTACAATGTCTCCTGTTTCAGCAACTTCTGCCAGCAGTAGATAAGCTGTCTTCCTAAATGCACAGACTTCCTGTGTGCTTCTACTCGAAACTGTCGGAGAACTTGCCCTAACAGGTCATGTACTCTCCATCTCTCTAAATCTAACTTAGGGTCAGAACTTGTTACTAAAGAGCAGTCATATGACATTCACGTACCAATCTTGGCCTCCTCTTCGTCGACTTTGGAGGGTCCTATACAGGCGACCTCCAGTTCCGCAATCTTCGACTCGAGAATGTCTTGCAAGGGTTCGTCACTGGCGGAGAGGTTCGTCCGCACTATCGCCGCCGAAGAAAGATGCGCCGCCTCCGAGCTTGAGGCTTGCTCGCAGTCTTCTTCTCCTTCGCTATCGCTGGGGCTCCCTCGTACATGCCCATCACTCTCATGCTCACCGGCATGCTTCTCTTCCTTATGGCTGTCAGCCTCAAATGACAAACTTTCCTTCACCCCGTTCTTTTCTTGTGAGACGGCAGTGGCCAGCATATCTATTGTCCCCACAACATCCCCCTCCGATAATGGCACGGGAAACCGTCTGGTTTTCTCTGCCGACTTGATATGGCTCACACCAGCAACCATACCACCGGACAAGCCTACAGAGAAATCCGCCAACTCTGGAGGGAAATCGTCGTCCCCGCCCACTGCAGAGAGCTGGGGAGAGTACCCCACGCTGATCTCAGGCATTTCCGAGGCAGACTTCGATCCTCCCCCTCCTCCTCGCTCGACACTCGGCAGAGGGGATTGAAAACCTATGTCCAAGAGGCTGTTGTGATGACGGAAAGACGGCGAAGTAGAGCTGGTCTGATCTGCTTCGCTTGTGCTCACTTCCACAAGGCCAGTGCTGCCGTTCAGCAGCACAGAACTGGCGGTGACCTCCTCCGCCATTTCATCACTGCTCCCGCCCTCAAGATCTAAAGCTGTTGTTGCTTCTGGCGACATCGTCATCGCCGCCACCAAACGCACCCGCTACTCACTCCTCGTCTCGCCCCCACACTCAGAACCGCACCACCATCACCAGCACCGAACCCTAGAGCGCCCCGCAGCCCCACTCCCGCAAAAATGCAGACGGTGGGGTTCGAACTTCCAATGTTTAAACTCCGAATTTAACATTACTCAATTTGAATTCGCACACGTAGTTTGTACCATTTGGGATAAGTTAAATTGAAGTTTTTTAATACAGGCCCATTCTCAAGCTACGGACTACGTAACCAGGGAGAGGACGCAGGTTACCAGACATAACCGTCTGTTTAGAGCAGTGTTTTTTTTGTGGGGCGAAATTACGCCAAGTTTCGACCTGAAAAATATGATGTCGACCTATATACTACGGATTTTTCATGGAAAAAATGGCCCGAATTCGCCAGGTTTTCGATGAAAACAAATTCAAATGGACATATTTTATGATAAGTTCCAGTATGTAGCCAAGAATATATGTAGAAGGATTCTGGTTTTTTTTCTTACTTTCATATCTAGTATGTAGCCAAATCTGGCTAAATCATCTGGATGATTGTCAGCTATATCACAAACTTCAAAAAAGAAACCTGGTTTATCCCATAACCTTCATGTGGGTGCATGAAAAGTTTCATAACCTTCTTGCAGATGGATAGAAAAACAATTAACCTTCCTCTCTATGGATGAAAATCTATAACCATTCTCTGTCCAGATGATGCATGCAAGAAGAAAACAGTAGAGGGAGAGGTTATGCATCGTGAGAGATGAAGGGTGGGCACACATAGTGGACAGGTGAGATTTCATGTCCGATACATAACCTTTTGTTTAGAGCTTTACAAGCACATGAAATCTCACCTGTCCACTATGTGGTTCTGTCCAGTGACATCTTATGGCTCGCTGGTTATGTCTTGTAACATTGCTCTCACTGATTGCCTAGTTTGTAAATCATGGTCAGTGTTTTAGGGTTTAGGGTGTTTTAGTGTGTAGGTTGTTGAGGTCATTTGGGTTTGTTGTTCCTTTTTTTGTATTTTCATCATCCCTTCATTTCGAATTTCTCTCATTGTGTTGTCTTTATTTCTTTTTATTGTGTGTGATGTTTTTCCTCATTTTTCACATTTTAAAAGGTTTGTGTTGTCATTGCTTCCTTGCAAGTTTATAAAGCACTAAGGTCATTTGGGTTTTTCATTTTAGCTTTGCATCATTTTTTGTTTTGCATTATAATTACATGTGCCTTGTGATTATTCTTCCATCATTGATTTTTTTATGCCGTGGATTTTTTTTGTGTACATTGTGTACATTGTGTCTAATTTCTACTCACAAAAGTTCAACTCACATTTCATCACTCACGCTCACACGTTCACACAATAGTTGCATTGTGTTGTTTGCAAATTTCCTGGTTTGGTGATTGCAACCACACAAACATTGATGCATAATTATGTTGTACAAGGATGTGTATTTGGGTGTTTTTATTTCAGATTTTTTTAATGATGTGTGCTTTGATTTTAATTTTGTTTCATTTCATTTTGTAGAGTTTATGATTCATTTTCATTTTGTATTTTTATGGCTCATGTGTTTGTGTGGTTAGAACCATGAGTAGGTTCTTGCCAACTTTAGAATGCATGTTGCATTGGTGCTTGGCATCGAACAAATTTATCATGGAATAACATTTGGTTCCACCCCTGACTTAAGTAATATTTTTTATTTTTTTAGTAATACAACAATAGAAATACAAAACAATGTCATTTTTGTTATGAATATCACATATGGGTGCACATACAATTAAAAGAACCAACAAGATTACTTCACAAAAGGACTATGAATCCATTTTGTTTTTGTTTTTTTTCATTTTTTCATATGAAAGAATTTTTTAATGAAATCTTTTGCAACTTGTAATTAAAAATACATATAGTTGCCTAAATATATCACATGTTTTGTACTAATCATTGTTGAATAAATATGAATTTTTCAAAATGTGTAGATTTCGCCAGATTTTCATTTCATCTTGAAAAAATTTCATAATTTTGATTCATACTAAAATATGCTAACTACTTTAGGTTTTTATTTCTTATATTATAAACTACAACTTTGTTTTATATGTCATGCACATTACACCCCATTTACATGTGGTAAAGAACCTTTGAAAATTGAAATTTTTGAAAAATACTTTGAATTTCTAAAAACTTCAAATTCCACATCTTTCAAATTATGAATGCTTTAAATGTGAGTAAAAGGTTACTATCATCTAAATTCTTTTACCATCAAAATAAATTTATTACAATATTCCTTATTTAATCCTTGGTAAATTAACCATAATTTGACACAACACCTATTCAAATTCAAACATCTTTTACTAAAACCAAAACCCAAAATTTAATCCAATAAATTTTTTATTTGAATTTTTCAACATTCATATTAATCATTTAGCATAACTTAGAATGATTAACATAACTTTAAAATGTTAAGAAAAAAACATATGTAAAAAAATTCACAATTTTCATCACTATTTAACATGGTTTTTGGTTCCTTTAATTATATTCACACCCATCTATGACTCCATTTTGGAAGTCATAACTCACTAACACCTTAATTTATTAAGTATCACTCCCTAAGTGCTTGGTTATAACAATTGTTTTAATTATACGATTACCTTGAATAGTTATCAAATTGTTGCACTAATCATGTGAGACTTTAGTACTACAAAAATAAGGTGCAATTTACTAACCTAAATCACTATGAAACCTTAAAAGTGAAATAACTTCATTGCATTTTATTGATTTCACCTTGATGAAAGTTATTTCACTATAATATCACTATGTAAACATCATGTTTCATCATTAATTAACATAATTCACTATTATAATTTATTATAATAAATAGGTTTTTCTTATGTTTTTTTAAAATATTTTATCTATGTTATTTTATGATATATCCTATATTATTTTAAATTACTTTACTTACTTTAACTTATATTTTATGTTATTATAGGCTATTATAAATTATTGTACCTTAAATCATTATATGTTATTTTACCTTAAGGTATTTTACTAGTTTATTATAAGCTTTTAAGTTATTATAAATTAAATTATTCAACTGACTTTAAGCTATACCTTAGGTTATTTTATTTTAAATTAATATATATTATTTCAAGTTATATTTTAAGTTATTCAAGGTCATTCTACTTTATATTATTATAAATTATTTTATCCTAAGTATAATAACTTAAAATAATCTAAATTATAATATAATGACCTATGAAAAATAATTTAAAAAACCTTATTATATAATAACTACCAATAGGTTATGATATTATAACATAAAATATTCAACAATAATTTATAATACAATAATCACCAATAGTTATGATATAACATATAATAACCAATAATAATTCATAATACAATAACCATTAATAACCATTAATAAAATAGGCATCAATAACCACCAATAAAATAACCATTAATGGCTTACAACAAAATAACCACCAATAGCCATTAATATAATAGTCATTAATAACCACCAATATCCACAATAAAATATTTATCAATATCCGTTAATAAGATAACCACCAATAACCACTAATATAATAATCATTTATAACTACTAATATCCAATAACAAAATATCCACCAATAGAATACATACTAATGGTCATTAATATAATAGCCACTAATAACTATTAATAAAATAACCATTAATAGGTATTAATAGCCATAAATAAAATAGGTATCAATAACCATTAATAACCACCAACAACATTAATAAAAGAACAACCAATAGCCATATATTATAATTGTTTAGGATTGCTAAAAATAATCTAGGGTGAAATAATTTATAATAGACAAAAGTAACTTAAGGTGAAATAACCTATAATAACCTAAAATTACCAATAATAACATAAGGTGAAGTAGCCTTTAATAGCCAAAAAAAAATTTAATAGTTATAAATAGTCTAAACTAAAATAATTTACAATAGCTGAAAATAACCTAAAGTGAAATAAGTTAAAATAGCCAAAAGTAACTCAAAATAACCAAAAGTAGCATAGGGTGAAATAGCAAAAAATAACCAAAAATAATTGAAAATAACCATAAATAGCCATAAATAATGTAGGGTGAAATAATTTTAATTAATAAAAAATAGTCATATAATAATTGAAATTAACTTAATATTATTATATTAACAAAAAAATATCCATTTATTAAACCTTTTTTTTCAAAAAAATGGTCATTGAAATGTTATTGAATAATGATATTCAACTTTTTTTTGTTTAAATGATTTTAAACTTTCAAAATGAAATATATGTAATTATGTGCATTATTGATTTTTTTTAAAAAGTAAACTAAAATCATTTCATTTAAACAAAATTTCAATAAAATATAAAATTTCAAAGTTTATGTTTTTGTAAGGTTTACAAATGAAGTATTTGATAAATAGAATGTAATGTAACATATTTTCACAACAAATGGGGTGGCTTGATGGTAAGGGTGTTTGCCTCCATTCCAAAGGTCAAGGGATCAAACCTCATGAATGGTGTTGTGTGTGGTCAACAATGGTATGTTGATTGAATATTCTCTTATCAAATTCTTATAATAGGTGCTTAGGTTAATTATATGGCCTACTTATTTAGGTTAGGTTTTAACCCTATCCTAGGTAGTGACACGTGTCAATAAATCATAGGTTTAAACAATCATGAAATTAGCAATAATATTATATATTAAATAATTAAATTTTAATTGATTTTCCATGTTAGTTAGTTAATTAACTATCAAGTGAATGGTTTGATAAATTGTATTTCACTTGAGAGTAACCTTGTTTCACTAGGTACTAGTGAAAAAATTCATTGTCTGTAACAACTGGTCCCCATGCAATTAGGGGTTAAACAATTTCACTAGGTAAAAATGTCCAAATTCATTCAAAATGTAGTGAAACCCATAGTGAATTAAGATGCATTTTGTAATAATACTTTGGCATCCCACAAGTTTCAAATTTTACCCAACAACATCAAGTAATTCGCATCCATTACACTATCTTGTAATACCATAAAGGTCATTACATATGGTATCCCATACAACAAAATCTTCATGTTTTGGATTAAACCTACTAGTTTAAAAATGGTTTGATAAACCATCTTTAGATTATAAGGTTTAGGTTTAAGTTTTGGTAACCTTAATTTATTGCAAAACAATTTAGTAATGATGTTAACTTTCAATCCACCATCCAATAGAACATCCTCAATGGTGTTTTTACCCACTTATACATGTATCACCACAATATGATTGTTGATTGTTATTGTAACCAAACTTATTTCCAGTGTTGTTCCATTAAATTTAATACTTGTATTTTTCAAAAGTGGTTTTGACACCCATGTAATCTTAACCAATTTCATCTTCTATAATAGGTAATGTTTTAGATTAAAAGTTATTTTAAACAATTGCCCTAAATCAAAAGTGTATTTAGTTTTTGGCATCTCCTTGCTTATGTCTTAAAATATTTCTTCCATGGTCCTCACTAATGCCCTCCTTTCCTTACATGGTTCTAATGTAATAAGTATTTCAACTTGTACCTCCATATCACGTTGGTAAAAATGAAATTTAATTCCTACATAATTATTTCACACTACTATAACAACAAATTTGTAAATCACATGCATACATCCACTATTTTTGCATTAAGTTTTCAATAAACTTAACATTGTCATTCATTAAACCACCATATTCATGGTTATTCATATAACTAGAATCTGCACTTCAAAATACGTTGTAAAAAACTCCAAAAACAATATTACAATTAATTTCA
>Ga0209208_10004919_pt1 | contig 18759 bp, 9 predicted proteins | sample S1TSphfallax_3_FD_187694 | JGI IMG/M metagenome (GOLD analysis project Ga0209208, IMG submission 187694) | Host-associated microbial communities from peat moss isolated from Minnesota, USA - S1T2_Fd - Sphagnum fallax MG (SPAdes) (version 2) | ecosystem: Host-associated > Plants > Peat moss >... | reverse complement strand
TTTACAAACAATATTAGTATTTACACTTACACGCCCCAAAACATTTACAAGGGGCTGGGTAAGTGTATTTGACAAATATTTACACTGGCCTCATGTAAGTGTAAAAACATTTATATATACACTGTAACAGGATAAGTGTAAGTGTAAAAAAATTGGACATTTAAATGTAAATGATTTACACTTACATTGGATTTACATGTCATATATATGGCTATTGACACTTACATGCACAAAACTGGTCTAGACACACTTAAATGGTTGTGTTTATTATTTCTTAAATCATTATCTGTTGAAATTTCAAAATTAAAAAAATCAAATGCCGAATTTGAGATTTAAGATTTAATTAATTATTTCACAGTTTGTTGCTGAATCCAATCAAGTAGTACAGGTAATTTTAAAAACACCGTTTTTATGTGCCAATTGAACTATTGCTTCTTCCAAATTTAACTTTCTCATTTCTTTCCCCTGCCTAGATGGATATCAAAAAGCAAGTTAACGTGTGTTTTTTCATGGACATGTTAAAAATATTAAAATAATTATAATGAGAATCATTCATCAGATTTGGTTTAGGTAGAACAATTTTAGATTTCATAAGTTGTTGATCATAGATTGGACAATTCCAAATTAGAAGTTGTTTAACCATTTCAAAGCGAAAAAGCATGGAAATGAGTTTTTTCGGATTTGTGGTTTTTTTAAGTTTATTTTTTAAATATCACATTGATAAGAAATATTTCAATATTTTTTTCACCAATTTGTATTTCATTTTTCTTTAATTGAATCTAACCAATTGTTGAATTGAAATTGAAATTAATTTAAAATTCAATTAAGTTGGATTGCAATGTTGTTCATGCCTCAATTTCATATAGGAATTAGTTAATTTATTTCATTTAAAAAACATTTAGGAAAAAAAATTTGCTTCAAAAGGAAAAAATAATGATTTAAATTTTGATGTGAATAAGGAGGTTATATTGCATGTTACACAATGCATCATATCCATTAACCACACCAATTACAACTTCGAGGTTCATTGTGCCAATTAACACATGTGGGATAACTCCTAGCCTATCACCTTGGGTTTCTCATTATGAAACATGCATAAGTTTTCAAAATATCAACTCAAAAGCATGTGTTTGTTCAAAGGTGTCAACCAATCGCACACAATTTGACAAACCTCCTATCCCTAAAAGTAAATGATCATCCAATCAACACAATGATAAGAAACAAGTGCAACCCAATAACACAAAGTGTAGATGAACTTTTCATAGAACAAATCCTTAGACTTATGACAAAGTATAGATAACCCTAAACTCTTGTAATTTCCATTAAAAAATTATGACAAAAATTCAAAATTCTCCATGTTTGTTAATGGCACAACACTCCCCCACATGTAGGTCACAAGAATGAGTGAGTGTTTATTAACACAACCACCAAGTTGTTAAAAATCTAATGGAAATTGATTACACATAAACCACCATCCACACCTCATGTGCAAGTTGCCAATGATGACTTCATTTGTTGTTGGTCCATTGATCATTGGCGAACAACTTCCAATTTGACAATAATGACAACAATTCAACCACATGTTGTTAATAAACCTTGTTTTGTCGTTCACCAATGAATAGTTAAATCCTTGGCAACAACATTCGCAATTATATGGTGAAAATGCAGCTTGCCAACAAATCAACACACAATTTGTTCCATTGTTTGCCAATGAATAGATCCAAACTTACTAGTGATAGAAAATCAAAATAACCCATTTTGATGTTCGACTCAAAATTTGATGGATTTTTAGTAGGTTGTTGAAAGATACTACTTAACTATTTGCTAATGAACAACTTTAAATTGCCATAAGTTCAACATGTTGTCAAAAAGACCCATTTAGCTATTTGCCAATGAATAATTTGATTTTGTTATGTTGTTTACAACTAAACTATTACACTTTGTTGTTTACTAACAAACAAACCTCCATTTGGTTATTTGCCAATAAATATTTTCAACTTTGTTCGACTATTTGTTAATGAATAACTAAACTAGCCCTTTTTTCTTTTCTTTTTAAAATAAAAATTAATTTTAAAATTAAACATGTGGCAAGTTAAATTACGCCTAAACTCAACCCTAGGTTTGGAAATACAAAAAAATTGAAAAATGACAATGGAAGTTTGAATTGAACCCCTTATATCCCTTGATTTTGAACCTATTCTTGAAACATCTTGAGGAGATCACTATTTGGATCACTATTTTTTTTTTAAATTGAAAAATTTGGTATTTTTTAGTTTGTTATGAAATAATGGCATATTTAAAATATATTGTAAGTATATTTTTGATATTTTTTCATAATGAATTACAACCACCTTAATTACATTGAAATAAATTACAAATTGTATGTATTTCAATAAATTTCACCTAACATATTTTTGCACACTATTTGAAATAAAATGGAAGTGACCTCCCCAATTGAGGCACCCAAAACTCCCAATTGTACTAAACCTCTAAAGCTTGGGAGATGTTGAAAAACTTTAAATAACAACAATGATGGTGATGGAGTTCAGTTCTTGCCACTACCATGTGCTCCTTCCATCCTTTATTTGTTGAACCTACTCCTCTTCCATTTGTAAGGATGAGGAGACAATAATGAAGACACACAACAAGAGCACCAAGGTCCCCCCACCCTTATTGTCATTAAGAAGAAACCAACCACTACAATGGCAATAATGGAATTGTGTATTTCTTACTATTTTTGTCATTCTCCTTATCAACATTCTTTATATTAAAAGTAGAACCTTCCTTTTCTTGTGTTGTTTTTGTAATCCTCCTCTTCACACCTCCACACTCCAAGTACTTAGGCCCCATCGAGGTTCAAATCCTCATGACAAAGCCACACAACCACACCACACAATGTTTAGAAGCAAAACTTGAACCCATTGCGATTATCACAACAACTTTTGTGCACAAAACATAAGCTTCTTGAGTGGCACAAAACTCAAGATCGCACTTTTAATGATTCAAAATATGATTCATTTGTAAACAAGCAAAAATCTAAACCCAAAACACCAAAAAAAAAAAAAAAAAAAACCAAAAAAAAAAAAAAAAAAAAAAAAAAAAACTCAATATCATATGTAAAAAAACTTGCACAAAAACACAAAATAAACTACAAAATAAAAAGCATTATGTGTTCTAAAATCTCAAATCATTGACAGTGATTTAAGAACCCACAACTTGGGATTATATCCCAAACACTAAATAATTTGCACCCCATTCACACATGAAAAAGATCCAAGTTAAAACATAATTAACTATGCTAGCCCAACTTAACATAACATAATTAAAATTTAAATGGACAACTAAATGAACATTCCTAACACATTGAATATGATTTTATAACACATACATCAAGGTAAGAATAATGGACTTTGTAACCTCCCAATAAATGAAAATAGTGCAATTAAAAAAATGTCATTCAAAAATACAATTTTCATTTTTTTATTGAATCTTAATTAAACAAGATTTTATTCTCCAAACTTTGGCCCAAGGATCTTAAGACTTCAAAAAACTCTCAACTTTCAAATTGGGAATGTTAAACATCTTGGTGGTTTCACCCTTGCACTTTCACACATTTCCAACTCACTTTGGGAATGTGTTTGAGCCATGTCATGTCTTGGCCTTCTTCCTAACCTTTTTTCCATGTCTTGCTGCAACTTTCGTTTCAAACCAAGGCTAAGGTTATGACCATCATGAGACATTGTAGGTGATATTTTCACACTAAGAAACAATGTGATCGTATAAGATATGACTATATGTTATAAGTTGATACATGTTTGAACCATTTATTGAAAAAGGTCCAAATAGTATTTTTGGTTTCATCCATGGATATGACATATAATCAAGTTCATGGAATGTTGCAATCAATTCAAGATATTTGGCAACAAATGAATTTATTTGGATATTTCAAAAATTCAAAATCAACATTTGCATTAAATCATCTTTCTTGAACATTTCCAAAAATCATTATTTTCTAAAGAAATCAAAAGCCTATTACTTGATTAGGTCCATTTTCATTTGTCATTTGGACAATGATTTCTCTCGTACACCACATTTCAAATAAAAGTCATTGTCTACATTTGGAAGAAAGCCAAATCATTAAAAAATCAATTTAAACAATAGGACATATTGTGCTCCATGATATGTAAATTAAGTTGTACCTGGTCACATACATTCAAAACTTTCATAAATTGAAAAAAATCTGATTCCACATTACACCGAACCATCTTATCAAGCTCCCATTAGATGGCATAATACTCTTAGAAGTTCTTGCATGTTCTAGGCAAACAGAGATGATTGTGTGTTGGAGGTCAAGTGCATGTTTCATATCTGTATCACTTTGTAAGCTTGTTGACATGACAAGTTGATATGTATATTAGACAATGAGCTTGGTTCATGAAATTTCTGTACTACAATTAACAGATGACATGCCCGACACATAGTGTGCATGTAGATACAAAACTTGTAGCGATTCAACAACAAACTACATGAAGAAATATAATGTATGCACCCATTCTCATAGATTAAGGAATTTGAGGTAACTTTTTTGAAAAGCCATTACAACAATTTTTTAAAGAGAAGATTATGTTGTTTTTCAAAATTGAAGATTATGTTGATTATGGGTCTCTCTGACAAAGACATCTGACTATTATGTTAAGATTATGGACATGAGGCAAAGACAACTAATGAATGAGGACCTTGCATGATAATTGTGCAATTTAAGGAAGCCTCAAAACTGGCATAATAATATTGCCTCAGAATCCTAAATGTGAATGTAATGGTTTTCATGTGGCCTTTTCTGGTTCTTTTTAGGCCCCTTAGAGCACCTCCACCCACAACGTGCATTAGGGTTTGTCAGATCCAAAATATAAATAAAATACCCTGCCCCTCCCCACCCATACACCAGAAAAACTGAGTCCAGTATTGAATGTCTCCACTTGGGTTTATTTTTTCAGTTGACCAATCATAATAATGAATAACAATCATTTCTTATTTATTGCATTCTTCCAAGGTTCTTCGAAGGGGTTGAAATATTTACATTTTTTAAGGCTCAAAGCAAATTTTCAGTGAATCCACTGTATTTAAATCTTGTACTTCACCCAAAATTTCCAGTTCATGATGCTGTAGGGCACAATGGCAGGTCTTCTTGGGTCTACCTAACCTAACCATTGTTCAAAGTCCACATGCCTATTTTGTAAGTCCACATACCCATCATGCAAACCCTCATGCCTATTGTGCAAACCCTCATACCCGTTGTGCAAATCATGAAAACCATTACATTATGAAACATGCTAGGTATAGGAGGACATTGTTCTTGTTTCACTGCCCATTCAGAAATATTGGCTCATCTAGATACCTTGCTCCCCAAATTTCTCTTAAGCACCTTACCAGGCGCAACACAACACATTCCATTATGCATCAAGCCTAGGCTTGATGAATTCCTAGCCAAGATGTGGGTTTTGTGACAATTTGGGGGAATAAAAAATTGTGTGTTACAAAGGAAGATCTTGTTTCCAAATGTGCAAATGTAGTAGTAGCACCAAGATCCTTTTGTTGGTCACCCATTTCTATTTTATGAAATCTTTGTTGTTGTTGTTATTGCATGGGTGGTCCATCCATGGACTCCCCTAACTTCTTAACCCACACTTCTCTCCTGAATAATTTCTTCTGCCTTGTTGCCCATGCTTACAAGTTAACTTTAAACTTTGAGTGGAAATATGAAAGGGCCCCAACTACAGCTATCTTCTCCAACATGGTTGAAAACACAGAACATGGCCCAATGGCATTTAAGTTCCCAAACCCTAAGGGAACTACCAATCAACATTAATGTACCAATCAAAAATTTAAATGCCACATTTTTTGAAGTTGGAATTTGGGTCTTATGTGTTCACATGCTCACTCATTTATAGACTTCCATCCAATCCCAGAAGCTCTACTCCCTGCATGGTAAGAAAAAAGCACAGGAAGAAGAAGTTTAGTCAAAACCACCCTAAAAAGCAGTGGCAATAATTTACCTCCACAAGGCCTTGCTTGGTTCACAGAAGGCCACAATAGGGCGGTCTAATTTCATTTCACCCAGGGTTCTTACTTCTTTTACCCTTTTAATCTTTACCTGAATTGTTTAAAACAATCTCATCCATTGGCTTTTTTCTTCACAAGGGTTAAGGCCTTCAGATGAGGCCATTACCAAATCCTCCTACACAAGGTGCAGGCTGTTACTCAGGTAATGCCCTCATCCTAGGGTGGCCATTGTTACTCCGGTAATGCCCTCATCCCAGGGCTTACACTACAATGGAAAAAGCCCATTTCGCCACCAAAAAGGCCCTTTTCCCATTTTGATTAGAGTAGAATAGCCCTTTTTCTAACAAGTATGGAGTGTTGACTCCCTTTTCCCCTCCTACAATTCTTCACATTTTCTCACCATTCTTTCCCACTTTTTAAGTGTCCAGTTGAATTTCCCCAAATTCTAGGGTAGAACAAGCCTTGGAGATAATAAGACACTCTTTGAGGGAATGGCCCAACCTCCTAGCCTCTAGGGCCTTCTAGAGCACACAATTCAAGGTCTAAAAGTGAGGTTCCAAAAAGGTTTTAAACCATCATAAAAATTTCTCAAAAGTTCTAAAAAAGAACCAGAAGTAAGTTATCTCCAATGCCTCTTTCCCCACATGTGAAAGTATGTTGCAAGCTTCTTATGATGCCACACAATACATAGCCCCCTCACCATGGAATGAGGAATGGAGTCTATGTGGCCTGTTGTTCTGCCAGAGACAATTGTGGTATGCTGGGGGGCTTCACTTCTGTATGAAAAGTGCAAAATGTTGATGTGAAAGATGTCAAATGAAGTACAAGGTATGAGACCCAATGTCTTTATCGGCCTTGCCTACCAAGGCAAGAAGGATATTGTGTTTAGATTCATTATAGAGTATAGTAGCTTAAGGGATTTTTATAGGCCCCTAGGTAGTAGGTCTATTTTTATATGAGGTTTTTTGAAAGATGATAGATGGGCTTGTGTTGAAACTTGAGATTGGTCATAGAGTTATAAAATATTGAAGGATTTTGGTCTCTTGTAGAGGATTTTTTTGAAGATTATATTTTTCTTGGTGAAATATTTGAATTTCCATAATTCTTCTTTTGCATTCAGATACTTTTTTATGTAAATGGCAAGGCCACAATGTGACACACCCCTTGTTCTTCATTGGCTATAAGGTGGATTGTCTTCCTCCCTAATTTGTCTTCAAGTTTATGTAAATGCACGTCGATTTTCTGTTCACTTTTATTTTGGGACTCCAAAGGTCATATTCTTGCCTCTAAGGTAATTTTCTCAGCCCTCAAAGCATGAGTTAGAGCACCTTGCAATTGGGTATTATTGAGAAGTTGTTGTCCTTAGAACACGGACACAACTTGTTAATTTTTGTTCATGTTCTTGTTTTGAATAAGTTTGTATATGATAACATAAAAAAATAACTATTGTGCTCTTTTATTTGGTAGGAGGACTTTGTTATGTCAAATAAACAATGACATTCAATCTTTTGTGCACAATTTATGTGGAACCATGGCATTGGTAATGATTTGAATAGAAGTAACGTAGATTATATATAATATGTTATATAATACAATAGAAGCATGATTGTGTAGATATATCTTTTGTTGCATGTCACATAGTAAAGTGTGAGTTGTATAGATGTAGGTTGGAGGTGTTTGCCAAGGTAAATTATCATGTGTTCCCAAAGACGACCTATGTTTATATTCTTCCTATATCATGTGTTATTGAAAAAAAAAAATTGAACCTCTTCCAAAGTAACATATGTTTTTGTTACATATTTTCAAATGATTAACATTTCAAAGAACTCCATAATGTTTTGCTAATTAACCTAGATTACTTTATGATGGTTCAATACCATGCACCCTTAATGTTAAATAAATGTTGCATAACATTGCTAACAACCAACAAAAATGTCAAAGGTTATTTAACATATTGTGTGTTTTATATTGTTATGGACATTAACTAAGGCTAGACCTACTTTAGAACCAAACACGGTGGGGTCTTAAAGGTTAATTTACAAATTGGGTCACAAATTTAGGTGTGGGCTAAGGTCTTAAGTTTATATAGGGTTAGGATTTCTACTTTCTAGGGTGATAGGTTTTATGTTATGTACGGATGAGGAAGTTCCTCAAATTGTCATATGAAGTTAAAGATGTTTGCATTTTTTTTGTTGTGAAAGAAAATTCAACTCTATACATAAAATTTCAATTTTCTTCATCTATATTCAAATGGGTTGTGGGAGGAGGATCATGAGTTGTTAAGTCCATTTTGTAAAACACAAGAATGAGGGAATGACAACAAAGATCTTCTAATTATGCAAAATCTTAAACATGAAGTGTTGGAGCAAGGGAATTGCGTGTGTGAAGAGAGGTGGAGATTACACTTGAGGTTAGTGTGGGTGTTGGTTGACCCAACACCATGTGAAGAGGAAAATTGTTTTGGAACATTTAGTGACTAAGAAAAACTTAAAATTTATAACTTTGGTATCCATATGTACTACATCATGTTAGAAAAATATGTGGAAAAATGTTTTAAAACCTTTTGAATGGATTTCTATGGGTGTTTTTTTGTTGCCTTTTAATCCACTTAACTTGCTTTAACCCATCATTTCCATATACTTGCTTTCAAAATTGTTCCAACTTTAAGTTTTTTATGATAAATGATTTGTTCTTCCAAATCATATTATATGAGTATGCATGACAGATTTGAATATTTTTTCCTAAATCTTGAAATAACTTTAGAGATTTATAAAAACTTGTTTTGGGAACATGATGACTTTCTATTGGATCTTTGTTGAATGAGTCAAGTTGGAAGATAAATATTCAATTTGGAACACATTTAACGTCTTATATCCTATTTAAAATAATCAAAAATCCTAATTCTTGTCTGAAATTTCATGTAAAGAGTTGATTCATAAACTTTTTTGAATGAGTGTTGCAATATTTTTGGTGACACTCACCATGTTTCAAACTTGTGTTCAACTTTATTTTTTGTCATTCTGAAGAATCAATCATGAGCCCAAGCCATGTTGTGACATTCAAGGTTGGTTTCCAAATTGGTGTTAACGATGTAACATCAAGTTAATTATTCATTTTTTGAGGAATTAAGCTAGTGAAGTTGACATTTTGCTAATAAATATTGATGGACCTTAGTGTTAACATAAATGCCAAGTAGGAATCAATGTCATTTCACATTTTATATACATGTGAACACATTCATCTTTCATCATTACTTGCATTTAACATAACTTTGACATGCCAATAGGTGTAAAAAGTCCTTTATCATGAGGCTTCACATTAAGTAGAACATAACAATAATAAACAATGAACATCCATCAAGTTTGTGGAAACCTCATTCCCAAGGAAAAATATTATATCATCTTTTTCACACTAGAAGTGTGTTTAGATTTCACTCGTGGTTACACATGTTCCACTACCTAATCCATATGCAAGTCTTCATTGATTGTGGATTATTATGGATTAAAATGTTGCAAATCATTAAGAAAGGGAATTATGAATAGGAAGAGGAATATAATTGAAATAGGTTAGTTGATTGCCATAGCCAAACAATTGCATTTAACCAACTTTACATAACTCACCAAACATTATATTGGCTCTATTGGCCTTACTAAATAATCCAACTAGTTGATAATTGATACCTTATCAACTTTTGCCTTATTGATATTAACTTTACCAACATTGTATTGCCAAACTTGCTAATGGTCTATGATTTTATTAGATTGTTAATCAATTCATTGAGTTAGTTGTAGCAATATTTTGTTATTATGTATAGAAAAGAAGAAAAATGAAAAGATATAAAAAATTCATGAGTGATAAGAAAAGGGAGGAAAGTGTTAGAATTTTTTTGGAAGTTTGATCTTTGAATGATGCCTCTATGAAAATGAATACATGAAAATTTATAAAATATGTGGTTGGGTGTAATTGTAATGGTTGCATGTAAGTATGCATATTTGAATTGCAAACATAAGAAATTTTATTGGTTAATGTGTGAAAAGAATGAGTTGAGAATAATTGTAGTAATGTTATTGAAAGTAATGAATTCAACCATTGTTCTTAATTAATTTAGCCCTAATTATTTAAACATGTGATGTTTGAGGTAAAAGGTGATGGGCAAAAACCCAACAACCTTACACAAATGTATATAGAATTTGTGAAAATGTGTCATTAACACAAATGAATGCCTAAAAGTTTATGAAGACCACTTGGGCACATCATATGATAATTGTCACTCCTTGATTTATTTCCAAATGTCAGACAACATATTTATCTTCTCTACATTGAATGTGTTAAGACCATGCCTAAAAACACAACATCATCATTGCATATGGGTCAAAGCATGGTTGGGGTACCCAAAAGGATTGTCTCATTTTATATTCACTAGACCCCTTCACTTAAACATGTTGAAACTTAATGACACGTTCATATTGAAATTTTTATTTTATTCAAAGATAGATACATTACAAAGGTAAAATTTTATGCATAGAATATCAAGATTGAACAAGTTTAAAGATTCCTACCAAGTCCTTGAAAAAATCCTAGACTTTTTCATGAGAAAAAAAGGTTTGAGGATTCATAGAGAATGTTTAAACAATTTTTTTTGGCCCAAGATTTTTACCACAAACACCTTATGTGTTAATGTGTATGAAATTCATGAATGTGACAAAAACCAAATGCCCTATTGCAATGTGAAAAGTTTCAAAAAATCAAATTTATGGGGATTTTGGGCCATTGATAAAACATGGCCCACATTGGATAAATTTTATTATTATCAATTTCATAATTGAAAATAGTAAATAATTTAGAGGCCTATATAAGATTTGGAACAAATGTATTTCATTTGACATGAGAAAAAGGGTGAAATGTAAAACAAGTCATGGGAAAAATGAAGAAAAAGGTGAAGTTGGCAGTTCTTGGAATGGATTCCCATTACTTAAAGGGGGTACCCCAATCATGTTTGGACCCCTATAAACTTTTACTTGGCCCCACCCAATAACCCGCTATCAAACATGTGTATCCTATATATAAAAGCAATAGTGGTGTATGTCTGTCTGTGGTGACAAATAGGGCAGGGCAGGGACAGGGCAGGGCAGGGCAAGGCGGCCAGGGCGGCCAGGGCAGACACCCGCCCACTGGACCTGCTGGCGGCCCGCAGCAACCGTCTGGGTGGTCTCTGTGTTTGTGACGAAGGTTTTGGGGGGTGGGGAAAGGGAGAGGCCGGTGAAGCAGCGGGTGAAAAATCGGGCCGGGTCTGTCTGTAACAGACCTCTCCCTCCCCCACCCCCCACGCCGGGCTCGATCGATCGAAATCTGGGAGTGTCGGGCCAAGTCTGTCTGTAACAAACCTCTCCCTCCCCCACCCCCCACGCTGGGCCCGGTCAGCCTGAACGCCGGGCCCCATCACAGACAAACGGGGTGCATTATGCACCGGGTTCACTCTTGTATCTTTTAAAGATGGTTTGGGCCTAAAAATGTCAAATAGGCTCCAAAACCTTTTTTGAAAGGTTCTTTTGGACTATTTGCCAACCCATTTTAACCATTGAATTATATCCTCCAACCCCAACAATTCATCACCCAAACCACCCCAATGTTTTACTTCATATTTGTAAATGAATCATAACAAGCTCTTTAAAAGGCAAAAACAAAAACTTGTAGTAGTTTTAGCCTTTGGGATGTGCTTCAACCACATGAGCATTTCATTTATCTCCTTTCAATGATGACCTCAAATAAAGCAAAAAATTGCACTTTGACATTGGATTGCTCAACGCACTCCAATAATCTTGCATCTTTCCTATCTTTTCCACTAGTTTTAGTACAAAAAGGAAAGGATGCACATTGAAGTTTAATTTTCCACTACACTTGTTTGATTGACTCTTGGTGTCTAAAAGTTAATTAAGATTGGAAAGAGGTAAGGGTTTTGTCGATTGCCGTAATGTGTGTTTGAATGGAATCATCATTATGCCATAAATGTCATTCTATGACTAGTCCTTATTTACTATACTAGTCACTTATGTCATTTGTAATTGATTTGGCCCATCATGTATGTTATTTTTAATCACTTATCCACTTGTAGTAATATAGGACTAATCATAAAATGGCATTTTTTGTGTAGTGCATGCTCATCAATAACAATAAAAAATTTAGCCAAACCTATGCTAACGTTATAAATGAATGGCTCAAAATTTGTGATGAGTTTTCTCTAGAATGTCTAAAAATGGGTGGGAGTTTAAAATAATATCTTCCCCCATGGACTATCGCAAACAAACAAAAACTAAAGTTACCACAATTTTTTTGATGTGTTTGGTTGCTAAGTGGAGGCCATTTTGACACAACTTGCATCCAAGTATATATGTGCAAAGAGTGTGCCTTGCAAAAATATATGTTATATTATAAAGTCGATGTCCAATATTTTCTACATTTGTGGGTCACTAGATTTTTGGGATGCCAAAAAGAAACCAATTTTCAAAAATCTTTTGTGGTTTCATTTTTTGCCTTTTCACCTTTCATCTTTTTGTTGTATTTTCTTTTAAATAGAAAGTGATGCAAGTTGCCAACAAAAGGAAATATTGTCAAAGAAATACCCCCTAGAACAATGAGGTGCCTTTATGGTCAATTAGAAGTCGAAAAGGTGGGGTGCTCTTTTCCACAACCAATTATCCACTAAGGAATGCAAAAAAACATGAGACTTGGAACACAATATTTTTCAAGGAGTCAAATATTTTAAAATCTAGGGTTAGATTCTCTCATGAGGGTGAATATCCCCTTAGTCTTGGGCACCTAATATGGGACCATGGATTTCAAAGTCCTAGCTAAGATAACTGATTACAAAACATAACATTGTCCACCATCAAGTAAGAATATGGATAAATCATATAGGACAATGAGAAATTTGTTAAATGGATAAGATTTGAAGATCATTGGAAGCTCTTGGATTGCAATTCAATTTTTTTTTTCTCTTGGCTTTTGGTTCACCTGTTAAACACTTGTAGCAACATGGTTTCAACTTTCAATTTTGAGGGGTGATGCAAGAAGAAATTAACCTATTTGAATATTACATTCATTCATAATATGGCACCCTTGGAAATACCTTAATGGTTAAAGGAATATTTGACTTAATTTAACTTTAAGAAGATGAGTATTAAACCCATGTTGGGATAAACACATCATTGGTTGAAGAGTAATCCAACCTTTGGTGGGAGAATGTTTTATTTTTCTCAATGACCATAGCCTAGCCTCGTAGCTTTCTTTTATTTGTTATCCACCATGAATTCATTACTTTATTCCAAGTACTCCCAACTACAATAGTCTTACACCTATGCAATATATAACTTTGTCCATTGCCCACACATAAATATTTATTATTGGACACCTATGATGTAGGGGAAATTTTTTTTATTCTTACAAGTTCCATCCAGTGTCATGTAGCTTTAATAACTTACCCCCTTATAAGGTTATGAGGAGGAAGGCTAAACATAAATGGCATATGAGATATTTGGGAATGTCAATGAAAACAATGTTGAAAAGGACATTGTCATAAACTTTTGGAGATCCATTATTACAATTGGAAAGACATTTTTTGGAACATATATAAAATAATATATAACAACAAACTTTTTGGGTTTGTGCATTTTGTCATGGGTTCATGATCAAATATAATGATATGAGCCATCAAGACTTCACCCCAACTCTTGAAGGCAATTCTTGAAGGTTACACCTTTGAAAAGAGGCTTATGAAAGCTTTTAAAATTTTGTCCTTAACCTTTTATAGTCACAACCAATCATCAATCTTTTTTATTGCATTTTATATCATTGTCCCTCCAAAATGAATAATATTCTTTAGTAAAATACCTAGAGATCGAGGGGTTTGTTGTCCTTGAAATGGTCATAAATAACATCCAAACCCCAAAAAATTTATAAAACATGTATTATAGTTGCAAAGATAAATTGCAACAATATGATATTTCATGTAACTTAATTCATCATTCACGGATTAAATGCATCCATTTTCATCCAATATATATCTAAGAAGGTGTTCAAGAAGGATTTTTGAAAGGTGGACCTTAATGGAAACTCACTTAATTTTAATTTTCCAAACCATTATAAATATATTTAATCACCTAATTACCTTCAATTTATACAACAATAGGTTAAAGTACAACCTTGGATGCTAATTTTCTTCACCTAGTTTCATGTTTCAAAATCTTTCATGTTATGAATATTTTGTTTGGATATTTATTTCCATATTTTGTGTCCATGTTTAGGATGATCTTTTATATAAACTTGACCTTAAATTCAAGCATGTTGTTTCATAGCTCTTATGCACATTATAATTTTTTAGTTGTGATAGTTTTTGTACTTATGATATTTTGAATAAATCCAACATCATGTGATATGCTCCCAAACTTGCTCGATGTTATTGGTGATAAATTTCCAATTTAGAAACAGTAAAAAAATTCAAATTGAAGGCACACCCCTTAATTTCTTGCAACTAATACTTAAGTGCAAGAACTTTGGGATGTTTAAAACAAATCAACATTTTTCATATGATTTTATAGTCACTTCAATCACACAAAACTAAAAAAAATGGTGGTGAGTGTAGTTTTGAGTAGAAAATTAACTTGAACAGTTGCCATGTATGCACCACAATCTAAACTCCTGAAGGATACACTATTCTCCTTATTATATATTTTTGCATCTTTCCATGGGAACTACATCCTAATGGCAAAAATTCCCAAAGTTGGGACAATTTAATTTCATGAAATTATGAAAGTTCATGAATCCCTCCCCCCGAAAAGAATACAAAATGCAAATGCACCATCTTACATATCTTGTTAGGAGTTTTTAAAGGCTTTCTTAATATCCAATCAAACTTGATTTGACCCTTCCAATGAACACATGAGTGGTTGAAAGTATTTTTGGCAATTTGTGTCTCAACTCTTCAAAAAGAATATAATTCTCCTTTTTAAAAAGTTGTTTTGGCCACAAATTTTGAACTCCGTAAGAGTCCCAACTTCCATATGTTGCATTCCCATTTTTGGGAGCACAAAGTGAGTGGAAGTTGGAAGTCTTGAGAATGTTTCCCTTTGACTTTAAAACATGTTCATCTTTGTATGCATGAATGACTCATGTTTGCCATGTCATGGGGATTGCCTTTGACTTGTTTGCTTATTTGAACTTTAGCATTGATCATGAGCCTAAGGCAAGGTTACAACATCAAGCTTATGTCATTTATCATTGTTAAGAAATCATGTTTCTTTCAAAAGATGAAATAGTTGTTTCCATGGAAATAATTATTTTATTTTATACACTTTGCCAAAATCCAACATTCATTACAAAGACAATTTGCAATTATGTTCAAAATTTAATTACATAGTCATGTGCCCCATCTAGTTGTGCATGATCAAATTTTTTAATCGTCATTAAGGTACAAATTGAAGTTCTATCAAATTGATGACATATTGTGTTGTTTGACCACCAATTTTGATTTTTGGTAAATATTATATGAGGGTTTAATCAATATTTACATTAAATGTAATTAAATACTTATTTTGTAACAATAAACTGAAGTATGGATTGAAAACAATGAAATTATAAAGAAAATTTGGAATTAATTTGATTAAAAAATAAAAATAGATATGATTTAATTAAAGATAGGAACTTTTGAAATATACATTCGAGATTAATGTACTTTTGACCTATATGATTACATCAATTTATAACATGTGTATATTTAAAAGCATTAAAAATGTAAATATGAAATTAAAATACATGTCAAATAAATCTTATTATGAAAATTTTAATATATTTTAATAATTTAAAATATAATTTATTTGTGAGAAAAAATATTTAGAATTGATGTGATGCAAATAAATTTAAAGTTAAAGATTTTATAATAAATGTATAGCCCAAATAAACATTTAAAATATATTTTTATTTTTTGAATAATTAATTTGAATCAATATAATTTTTTTACATTTCATATTTTTAAAACATATATAATTATGAATTTAAAATTTAATTATATATTAAAAATGAAATTAATCTCATTTCAAAATTGTAAAATTTCATAATTATATCATAGTTCATGAAATTTGAAAATACATATGTTTATTTATATGTAATGGCATAATTTGTCAAAGTTGAAATTGTGGTTGAATGGTTAAGGATTTGTTTGTAGTCATGGTGACGAAGGTTCAATTTGCTTTTTTGACATCATATACTTGTGTTTACATGACTACAAATATGTTGAGATGGCTAGCCTACATTGAGAAATAATAAAAGTATACATGTTTGGCAACAAATTTGATGATGGTCACATGATTCATTAATAGCTTGATGATGTTCAAAATGATGAAAAATATTGTTATAATTATTAGTTATTGCCATATGTTGACATGGTTAGTCGACATTGAAAAAAAATTAAAGTATATAGGTTTGGCAACAAATTTGAAGATAGTCATATGACTTGTCAATAGCTTGATGATGTTCAAAATAATGGAAAATTTTATGGTTATTGTAATATTACTTATTGTCATTTCTAGTTCGATTATATCATTGCTAGAAATCTATGTAATCATAAATGCCAAAGAAAATGATGTGTGATGGATTGTGTGGTCATGTAGTTCATGTGGGTCACATATAATTATAAGCCTAATCCAATGTGTAGTCATAGATGGGGGGGGTTTGGTGTATTAATATATTCAACAACACAAAACCAATACATGTACACATCCATTGCACAATTACAAAATAATCAAACTTTGGCACAATTAGGGTTTTTTTGCTACATAACTTAAAACAAAGTAACTTCAAACTAGTATCTAAACAAGTTTGATGGTTCACATTCAAAGCTTCAAGGTTTTTGAATCACCAGCCTTAACCCAAGTTGGATTCATCAACATTTTGCTATTATGTAGAACCCTGGCTAGGTTGGCACATTTGTGGAATGTTGATTGTCTAACTTGTTTAATATAAAAATTAATTGAATGATTTAATATAAATGATGACTCAAACAATGACATTATTGATGATATCATCAACTATTGCCATGAATATCTTCAATTAACTAAAGTTCATGAAAACATCCTTGATTCAAATGGAGGATTAAGTGACCAACATCTAGCAATTGCAATACAAATATTATATGTTGAAAAACTACAATCAATGGGATACTAACAATGCAATCATAGGAATGATAAATACATATGTACAAAATTGCTTTCAACACATTTTCGTAAATGACAATCATTGAATCTTTGAAAATATACATGCCTTCACTATTGGTTCACATCGCACAACATATGATTCAAACACACTAGCTAGTAGCAACCAAAAAACTACAAGAGCACATTGTACAATCACTAACTAATTAAATATATGTTGAATAATTAGAATACACGCATGCAAATCTCATGCAATAGATAAATGGTCTAGCGTCTAGAGTTTTCACAATAACTTATGCACCTAACAAAGCATTTGAAATCAAACCAAAAAAATTTCAATATCTTTTTATCAAAAATGTAATTACATTTGCCAAACAATATTTAAATAAATGAATATCTCCATTCCCAAAATACCCACCAAAACAACCCATCGTTCTTCATATAAATTTTATACTAAATCATAGTACCATATTATGTGCAATAGGCATGATTAAATCAACTTGGTCATATTAGATCCATTGTAATGAATGGCACATCATAATGATATAAACAAAAAGTTGAAACTTGAAACTTATACCATAAACACTTTTGTGTATCTATACAAAGCTATATGCAATTTTGTTATGTACATATATGTTATTACATATAATAGTAAATGTGCATATATTTTAAAGGTTGTATTTGCAATTGAAGTTTCAATGTACACAAAGAATGATCAATTGCTTTGTATACATGGGACTCGCAAGTAGAAGATATACTAGAGTTATTTTTCACTTGTTAATTTATATCATTAACATATCATTATCAAACGTCATAAACGTTTTCCCTAAAGATGATTTTTCTTCTAAAAGTAATAAATTACAACTTATAGTGTAGAAAACATTAGTAGCACAAATTGAAAAATGTGTTAAAAAGTAGTTAAAGTCATCACAAATAATACAACCACTTGTAAAATTGCAAAATGCATGATAAAAGAAAGGTTATCCCCCTATTATTTACAACTTATATGTTGTTCATGGATTGAATCTTGAAAAATTAAAATGGTAAATTGTAATTGAAGGAAAAGGAAACATAAAATTTATCATCTATTTTTTTTAAAAGGCCACATATTATAGTTATCTTGAAAGTACCCAAGTTAAGGGGTCAAATTGATCAATTTTGGGAAAATACGGGATGAAACCTATAACAAGATGTCAAATTTTTACAAAGGAAAAAAAAGGGGGTGAAATTAGTTTTTACATTGATTTCGATGCAAAAATTAGTTTCACCCCCTTTTTTTCTCACTTTGTCGTCAATGTGAAGTGTATGAAGGCTGCTTTGTCAATCTACTATTCCTTAAGCCCTCTCAAGTTTGTTTTCTCTTCACCCTCTTCTTATTTCCTCACATTTCTTGTTATTTTAGCTTTCCAGCAACCCTTTTCTTGCAACCATGGCTTTGAGAACAACATCATCTTTAAAAAAAAAAACTCATAAGAACATTGTTGAAAGTGTGAAAGGG
>Ga0209208_10004917_pt1 | contig 18760 bp, 11 predicted proteins | sample S1TSphfallax_3_FD_187694 | JGI IMG/M metagenome (GOLD analysis project Ga0209208, IMG submission 187694) | Host-associated microbial communities from peat moss isolated from Minnesota, USA - S1T2_Fd - Sphagnum fallax MG (SPAdes) (version 2) | ecosystem: Host-associated > Plants > Peat moss >... | reverse complement strand
TTGAGGACTTTCAATGGTATCAAAATTGGAGCAAGGGCCTTCACAATTCAAGAGGGTGACAATGTGATCGTTTTGAAACAAACATATAGTCACCTAATATTGCAATATATAGATGCAATAAGGTGAAAGATTGACCTTGACAAGGGTAATAGATAATTAAAGTGATTATGATTTCTTCACAAAAGTAGATCATGATTGCTTATTGAAAGTCAAATCAAACAATTTTGCTTATAATTTAATTCCTTCCATAATACAACTTTATGTAAAACATTCATGACATTTCAAATGCTTGTGTCATTTAGAGCATGAATAGTATTTGCATCTCTACAAGTGGGAAAAAATAGCGACTTCTAGTTATCTTAGAAAACCATTGTCATGTATAGCTCCCATGAAACCCAGAAACAAACATAGTGTAAATCTTGTTAATTTTACAAGTGAAATAATAGTTGTTTTTTGAAGGTTGCACAAATTTGGTTGCATTGTTATGTTATTGGAATCATGTACTTTTCTAGGTGTGATGTTGTGAAGAACAATGTATAGGGAGTATCTTAATAGTGCATGATCTTCTCAAGAAATCACTTTGAATTTGAACTGTTGTTTACATATTTTCACATTTGAAAAAATGATGTGTGCAAATGCGTCTATTGTTTGGCATGAGTTATGTTTTAGGATTGAGTGTGTATATATGTGTGTAAATAAGATGAAATTTCCATCAATGTACCACATTAGAACAATGGCATGAAAACAATAGTAAAATTGAAGTTGTATTCCAACATTATCATCATTGTCCATAACCTATCATCACTATGATAATTATATTGACATCTTACTAAATTTTTCAACAAGGAAACCATGTCACAATTGTGGTTGTTTCAAAAACCATGTAAGGTTATGATCACATTAGCACTATGAAGGATTATAACCCCCATTTTGTCCCTTTGCTTCAAATAGTGCATAACAAACTTCACAAATTTTAGTTCAAGGCATAGCTATTTTGAATAATTCAACAACCACCATCTTTTTTGCACAACACCGATTTTTTTTCAATAGAATTTGTGGCTTATGTCTTTAATGTTTGTCTTTTGGTGGAGGTTTTGGTACTTAGTGGTTCCCTTACCTCCTTGTGGCCCGCCTCTTTTGGGCTGTTTGCTTGCCCCTTGTTTTTTTTCCTCTCCCTTTCTTGGTTGGGTGCTTTCTTTTTATAAAGTTTGGCAGGGTTTCATCATTTTCTTTTGCTTGCCTTCATTTTCAACTTTAAAGTTAATTATTAATAGGTGGGTGTAATGTCTTGCAGTTTTTTAGAATTGTGTTGTGGTCCGTATTCACAATGATATTTACATACAACGAGGGTGGATTAAGGGTTTAAAATTGTTTAGAGTTTAGGGTTTAGGAAATATTTCATGTTATCAATGTAAAATGGTCACACATGTTATATGTTGAAATATATATCTCATGTTCCATTTAACATATAACATATAAGATGTGATGACCATATTCTGTTCCATCATGTCCCATAAAAGTTATTCCATCACAAATTGGTGAGTGACTCACTGGAGTAGTTGCTTACCACCCTTTGCAATGAAGGCACATTACACATTTCCTTTATCTTCTTCTCCATTCACAAATACAAATTACTCATGGAATTTGTTTTGCAAGCAGCTTCTTTTGAACATTTTCTTCAATTCTATATTTTTCTACTTTGGTACAATTCACTCCATCACAAAATGCTGTCAATACTTGAAAGGACCTAGAGGAGGCCATAGAAACCCTTCTAGGTCTAACATGTTTCAACTCTGCTCAACTTGAATAACACATAACCTAACTAATTATACCTTTGTAATTTAAACTTGGTCATCATCCTATAAAATTACATATTTACTGTGGCTTTCAACATATTTTCACAGAAACTTCATCTCCTTAACAATGCTTACACACATCCCCAACATTAATGTAGTCATACCAAACCCTCAACACCTTCACATTTCCCACACCTTCACATACAAATAAATACATTAAGGCTATGAGGATTTGTTGAGAAGATAACAACACATTGTACAAGTAATCTGTGCACATCAATAATTTCCATACTAATAATTTGACTATGTAACAAAACCCATCCAACAATATACAAGATCACATTCAAAGTTCCAATGTTGCACATGGTCTCATTGGAAACTTGAATTTGACCATGACAAGGTTCCACACCAGGATGTTCCTAATCTTGATCCAACTCATAAGCTCAGGTGCCTATATAAAATTGTTAATTTAGAAGACCTTGTCTTGCAGCTCTTTCCTGCTAGTGCAAATCCAGCTATTTGAAATGTCCATAATATGTGATAAAGTTTAAACCTCATGCAGTTTCGAGGGAAGAGAGCTGAGGCAGCATCTGATGCTGTCGTGGTGGATGACCAAGATAATGCCTTGCCTCAACAAACAATCAAGAATGACAGTTCAAGGGCTTGAACCTCACTTTCCTCAAAGATATTATAATGATATTTTATTCAGCTACCTCAAAAGCAACAACAAAAAGATGGGATCTCATGAAAACAAGAGATGATTGATGCACCACCCATTTGTGGTAGGTAGGAAAATCAACGCAGAAAGCAAATATAAGATCTTTATGGGTGGGTAAAACCCAAGGGTGGGGGGTAGTCCGAAAATAAGGGGCCTTGGACAAGGCAGTGGAGTCCAGCCCCACACTTTGGGAATCCCCCACCCATTGGTTTTGCATCGTAGCACACTGGATAGAAAGAGCTGAATTAACTATAGGCCCAGAAATCAGAAATGGCAGAACAGTGAAAATAGTCTCTCTCTTTCAAGTGGAAAGGCATGGTTGCTGTACAAATTTTCCATGTTCTGAAAATATTGTACTCTTGTCACTTTCTTTTGAACACTAAATACTTCATGTGAAACATCTTGACCTGAGTCCCAAATATATAAATCCCAAAATACAAAACAATGAGATCAATTTCCCTCTGGGTTTTACCTGGGAAAACTACTTGATCAAGTTTTAATTTCCCACCCAATGTTTTCCTACAGCAGTCAAAAGGTTGGAGAAGGTGATGCACTTTCAGGATCAGAATTGGGAAGTATCAATTGGTCATGAGTGGGCCTTTTCCTTTTTGGGCTCAAGATTGGAGTCACAACTACAGAACTTTTTGAGGTGAACACTGATGCTGCTTGTGCTCTACTACAAAGGAGAAGCTTATCAAGCTGATGAATCTGGGTACTTACTTTGCTTGATCATGAGCTTTCATTTGTTGTTGGAGTCTCAATCTGGAATTTTTTGAGCTGAACAATGATGACACTCATGTTGTCACAACCCTCCTGCTGCCGAGTGCTTGGGGACAGGCAGTAGTCAAGAAGCTCCTCACACAAGGATGAGATTGATTTGGCCTGTTGTCACAAACTAGCAATTTTTAGACATTGCACTTGTAAGACATAACACAAAAGCAGCTGATTTTGTCTATCATCACAAATATCCATAAACACCAATAGGTGCTGCTACTTGATGAGAACTATGAAGATAGTGCAGCATTTACACTAGGAAGACAGCACAGACAGTTTTCACATTGAAGTGGCTGATTTTTATCTCCTGTAGAACATCAACAAGATAAGATTCTATGAGAATTGCTTTTACCTCTTGAATGTGATACTATGAGAACAGAAAACAATGGCAAAGAGATACTCACATTTGGAAGCCGTTGATGTACAAAGTCCACCACCCCTTGACTTGACATGACATCCCTATAAGATATGAACAGGTTACATTACTTTTGTGCCCACCACAAATTTCTGGTCAGGGTAAGGTACAAAGCAGTTCCTTACTGGTTGGAAATTGCTAGATATGGCTATGAAACAAGCACATGAGAATGAGAATCAAGAATGATCAGAAACAGATCCCAAGGCCACAAACTGATTCTGTGGATCAATTCCCTGAACTGAGAAATAAGATACACAAGAACCAAAAAGAAACATACCAGATACCATCACAAGCCAACACAAGAAATTCATCACCTGTCCCAAGCTCCACCTGTACCAAGCACCTCCACCATAAGCATTGATACCTCATGGTAGTGGTCAACATGAAACAATGAAACTCATTTGAAAGAAGTCAGTAGGTTCTGGCCAAAATGTTCTCCTATTACTTCCCATCCCATGCCTCCTGTTCATGGCTTAGTGATTAAAGCTTGGCCTATCAGGTCATAACTTCCACAATGAGAGAATTCTCCCCAATAAGCACTATTTGTTATATTGTCAAGTGTCTTCAGGAACTCAAGGATGGGGTTCATTTTTACCAAGTGAAAGTTTGTCATCACTGTAATAGGATTTGAAGAGCTTTAACCATATTCTTCTTGAAGAAACTGAAAATTAGGAGAATGTTGGCACGCACTTGTCTCACATCAGGGAAGCATGTAACTATCTGCTTCTCAGGTGGCAAATCAGTTTGATACTTGAACTTAACATCACCTGCATTCACAAATTCCCAATCCAAAGCTTTGATTAAGAGCTTATATCGAAAGAAAAAGATTGACCTTTAAAAAAATGTCTGAATTTTCTACAGGTATTCTTGGTGTCAACACTATACATCCGGAAGATACCAGTAAGAAGTTGCCATAAGTCAATGAGAGCAACCCTCATATTGGTATAGAAATGCTACATACCAATTGCTCTTGTAAGGTTAAGGCTACCATTCACACGGCCAGCATGAATGAAACCCCCAGCAAACAAAATCCTTCCTCTCTCAACCTCTAGCTCAGGCTTGTGATCTAAAGACAACTCCAGTGCCTGTAAATTCCCACATAATTCACAAAAGAACTCATGAATCCATCAAGATGTACAAAAGAGACCACAACAAACCCCTATCTGCAACTGCATGCAGCATAGTCTGTGTTTGTTCACTAAGAGAAACAGTATTGGTTTCTCACAGTTCCTGATCACACAAAATTTGTTCATAGCATTCACATTTTTGCTTCTACACAAATGGCGAGCTTGCATCTGAGGGATCCAAGGGCATAACACATGCACTATTGTGGTTGTTTAATCAGGTCTCAAAAAACAAGCAATGGAGTTAGAGTTTGCAAGCACCTTGCCATGGCGGGACATAATACATCGGGAGTCTCCAGCATTGGCCACCACAAGCTGGTTTCCTCTTATAACTGCAACCACTGCAGTACTCCCTGCAGTGGGCCCTGAAAATGTTGAATGGGTGCCCTGCATTCACTCACCAAAACCACATGATCAACACTGGCTACAGCTAGAGCATGTATCTTATTGCCTTCAAGACCCACCAATATTTATAAAGCTTGTAGCCAGTAAGCTGAGCCACGTGGCATTTTCACTTCTGGTGAGACTGGTCACACAGTGAAAATATTGCCATTTGGAACAAATGGATGATCATATGTTACTGTTTTCCATGTTAGTGTTTGAGATCTGTAAGGACAAACCAACTGACCCCTCAGCAGCTACAACTTCCTCAACTTCAAGCCATAAATGGTGCCTTGAAAACAATAAGCATGTCAAGACATAGGATCTGACATATATCAATCCATGAAATTTCATGTGCTTAATTCTTCTCATGCAACCAACCCTGGAATTGCTTTTGTTTGGCAGTGGACACCAGTTGACAGTCATTTTCGTAGAGCAAATAGCTCAATTGACCTAAGAAAGAAAACAATGTGTACTTGTGCGTACAGTGAAACAACTTTGATCAAACATCTTCAAAGAGAGAAACAAGAATGCAATCTCTCATTTGGGGCTTAGAAAAATAAGAAATAGTGAATTGAAGAGTGAAGGAAGACCTCTTCCTGATTCCAGTCCTCATCACTTGACTCTATGAAGATTCCGTTTGTGCTGCTGATTGGGGATGCAGGGTCATCCCTTGTACTCCCTGTAGAGGGGCCATCCCACATTCCACTAAACCTGCGTCCTTTGTCACCAAGGATCTGAAGCTCTCTCCACCCTCGCTCCCCCTTCATCATTTCATCCATTCTGCATAACAAGCACACAATTGGTCTCATGTCTTCATGCCCAAGTTGTGTTCCATTGACTCTTGATTTCCAGGGATGCTTAATACAAGATGCATAAATTTGATCTGTTTGTGGACAATTGGAAAAAAAGCAAAAGAGCATCATAATGTCCAGAAGAATCCATTGGAGTTATATTAGAATGTGAAAACTCCAATAAAGAATGAGAAAGAGGGAAAGAGAGTTAAGAGATGAGACAGAGACAGAGTGAAAGCAAGAAATAGAGGGATTTTACCGTAGAAAGGCATATTCAAGGGCTTTACCCAGGTCACCAGATTGATATGCTTCAGACTTCAAGACTTCCTTATGCAAATACTTGGCACAGAACTTAGACACTACTTTCCCTGCAACACCAAGAAGATCTATCTGAGAAAGACTGAAGGGAGAAATCCAGTACACCATATGAAGAGCAAGGTCAAAGGCATGCACAACTCTACAATTTAGGGACAGAACACATTCTGCTCTTGGAACCCTCTAATTAACAAGACACAGAAATAATCCTTCTAGAAAAAAAGTTCCTGCCAAGATGAGTTATACACACACCTCCATGGCCATCATAAACTCCAAAGATCGAAGTATCTTTGTCCACATCCAGAATTGCAGTATGCTGCACAAGGTTTTGAAGCACAACTTGCCATTAAATGCTTTTTGACAATGCTGACTCTCATTTAGATGGGAACAAATTTGCTTGGCACTTTCTCCATGCCAAATTGCAACACATTGTCCAATTGAACCCTCAGAACAAAGGCCAATTTTTATTGCAGCCATAATTTTAAACAGCCAGGTAAAATGTTTCCCATTCTTTTGTTACTAGAAATTAGTGTTTGCCATGTGCAGCAAAGTGCAATGTCTCTGCTTTGAATAACCCTAAATAAAACCTTCGCTTGGACTTTCATTGGACAGATGTGCAAAACAAGGAGCCTGCAGATTGTACACATGTCCATTGGCAGTGGTTTAACTGAGATTCTCAATTGCATCTGAGTTAATATATTTTGTTGTGAAGAAGCAAGCATGCATTTGTGGGTTTTTTCTTTTTTTTTTTACGAGAGAACCCTAAGTATCTGCATCAGTTTTTTTGGGGGGGGGTTGGCAAAAATTAGGGTTGAGAGATTTGAGAGAATGGACACACACCGCATCTTCCATCGATTGGCGCCAGCCTTGCATGGCAGATGAACCAAAACGCAAGTCTTCATTCTCTCCATCGTCAGATACCTTGTCAGTTTTCGGCGTGCTGAGGTATGTTCCCATCTGGAATTGTCACCGCACATGCAAGAAGAGGAGCTGTTACAAAGCGGTGCAGCAGGACTCGACAAATCGTCCTTGCACTCCGAACCAGCATCGGTGTTCAACAAATTGAGCTGGAGATCTGACCAAATGACAAGGTTTCATGTCACAAAAAAGCCTGAAAATCACCAAAAACCAAAGAAAAATTGCAAAAAGAAGAAGAAGAAGAAGAGATCAGAGAATGAGGTCAAATGACGAACAAGTCTCATGATCCACAAGTAATAACAAACCAGCAGCTACACAAATACCAAGTAAAGTTTTTTTTCCAGCAGCATTCCGATTCACTGTTTCATTGCAGCAAAAGAGAGCCAAAAGACAGTCAAGCTGCTCTTCGTTCTTTCCTCTGGTAGGTCAACCGACATCGCCACAAAGCTTTACACATAAAAATAAGAATAATTCCAAAAAACACACACACACACACACACAAACACACAAATACACAAATAAATACACAAAACTGCAAAGAATCTTTGTCGAAGAGAAAATAAACACAAATTTCATTGCACTGCAAAAGCGCACCAAAAATCAATCAATCCCGACTGCCGTCCGTCTTCTCGCACACCTCCGCAAACGGAAAACTTCCGAAACCGCTCGAATTCCGTCCGCAAAGCGCAAAAGGGGGAAAAAAACACAGAGAGAGAGAGAGAGACATACACACACTCCCAACAGAGAAATCAATATGCAGCTTCCTGTGCACTTACTGAGTTCTTCTAGAAACTCTGAAAAATTGCCACCCAAGAGCACCAACGGACGGAATAGGTACTTAACGGAGTAAAGTAGCGTAGTAGTGTTTTTCTTTATTGGCGAGATTTTGCCAAAAAGTGAAATTTGAAAATTAAAAAATTCCAAAAAGTAAAGTGATTTTGGAGGTTTTCACATCGCCAGAAATGAAGAAAATTCAAAAGTAATAATTATCGGAAGATTTCTATATTTGGTTTTCCATGTTTAGCCAAAAAATTATTGAACTAGCGAATAATTGAAGTTCTGTGCTTCATATAACGTTTGTAGTAGCCAGATTTGGCTAAATCTTCCTAGGGATGATTGCCACTTTGTTTTACATCTTCCTATGGCTGATAGCTATTTTGGCTTATTTTTTTTTTAAAAATCCTGAAATAAAACATGGAAGTAGGTAGAGAGAAAAAAATGGGGAAATAGGTATAGAGAATTATTATAAATATACTTTAAATTTTATTTATTTATTTTCTTCTATGGAGCAATTAGGAAAATAGATTTTGGCAGAAGGAATTGAAATGATAACATCTTTAGGAACCCTATCAAAGAAACCCTAACTATATTCAAATTCTAAAGAACAGATTGATGCAATTTACCTTGTTTATGTTTGTGTTTTTTTAAATTTTAAATAATTTAAAAATAAATTTCATAGTTTTATGAAATAAATCAAAGTATGTACATATAAGTTATTTATGAAGGATTTGAAGTTTTGTATTATCTTTTTTGCATACATGATGTGAAAATATTCAAATCAATTCTATATTGTGTTCAGATTCATTATAGAGTATAAGATGGAGCAGAAAAAAAATCAATTTTTTTTTTGCTCCTTAAGGGATTTTGGCCCCTAGGTAATAATGGGTCTATTTTTATATGGGGATTTTTGAAAGATGATATTTTTTTTGGCTTGTGTTGAAACTTGAGATTAGGTATAGACTTATAATATCTTGAAGGATTTTGGTTTCTTTTCGAGGATTCTTTTTGAAGATTATATTTTTGCATGGTGAAATATTTGAGTTTCCATAATTCTTCTTTTGAATTAAGATACTTTTTAATGTGAATGGCAAGGTCATAGTGTGACACACCCCTTGTTCTTTGATGTAGAAGTAGAATTGTGGTTGTGGTTGAATTAGTCTAGGGTTGTTTACTCTTTGTACATCAAAGTGAACCCAGCACCCACCAGCGCACCATCCACTGGATGCCAGTTATTACTCAGATGCAGATGAACCTCAACTGAGTTAATATTCTGTTTCACCTTGGTAAACCAATTATATAAGAAAAAGCTCTCAAACATAGGTAGATAGGTAGGAAAATAGGTAATCACTAGGTATGTGTAAATGGTTTATACATAGGTAAGGGGTGTGTTTTTATTACCTACCTGATTGTGGGTTGTTAGAGCATCTCCAACGGTGCTCGGTATGTGACTCCAGAAAGTAAAATTTGTTAAAAAAAAATCAAAATGTGCCAGTTTAGCTCAAGAAATTGGTTTTTCTGCACCCAATTTGTGCAGCTTGTAGTAGCTGTTAAAAGGAGCAACATAGTTGTGTACATCCGAAAAAGAGTGTAATAAATTGGACCTAACTGCAGCTCAGTATTTCTGATTGGTTGATCATAATGATTGGTACAGGTGGTTTGCTATTAGTAGTCCCCACATATATGCAGTTCCAGTTACAGTTTTATTGGTTGAGTTGCCAAAAACATTTGATTTTATTATCCAGAGTGACATACTGAGCAGGGTGGAGATGCTCTTAGTAGGTAGGTATGAAAAAAAGCAACTGAGCTAATCACCATGGTTAGCTGGGGAGCTGGAACCTAACAGAAAACTGTTTTCTGACCACTTAACCATTCATCCTTCATGGTGTGCTGTTGGGTGCTAGTTCAGTGTGGCCCTCTTTGTATTTGTTGGGCACCCTTTTAGATTCAAACCATTGTTGACTGGTTCCAGTTTTTTTGCCTGGGCCCATGTCCCAGTCTGGTTCTCAAAGCCTGGCCTGATGGGTCTCTCATAGCCTAAGATCTGCCCTGGTCAAGTAAATATCCTGAGACTGGATCCCCATATAATGGTGCATTCACACTTGATGTTAAGTCAGTGTTGGATGAAAATCTAGCTGGCATCCTAGTTGGCATCCAGTGTTAAATGGGTGATAGCTTAATGTTAAGTGAATGTTAGCTTAACATAAAATTTTCATGATAACTAAGTTTAAGTCCTAAATGATTAGCATGTTATTAGGCAAGTTCCTAACACCAAATGTGAACACACCTTAAGGCATGGACCTAGGGTTGCCTACATCTAGGCTTAGAACCTGCCAACTTCAACATTTCAAACTTCAAAGTTTTTCAAGATTTGTTTTGAAAGAACCCCTAAAACTTGAGATAAATAGATGTCCTCATGTTTCAATAAGCATGGTAGAATTCAACAACTAATAAATAGATATATTAAAGATGCATGCACACCAAGTGGTAAGTAGGTGGTAGATTAATGTTAACTTAATGGGGTCCACACTTAGAGTTAGATATAACAATGAGGTTAACGTGGAGTCTGATGTGTCATATGGATGTTTAGTGAAATGTTAAAACAACAAGAGTTAAAACATAATTTGTTTTTAGAAGAAAAAGAGAAACTAAGTTGTTAATTTGGTAGTGTAGATTTTGAACAAATATTTCGATGATAACATAACATGCATTGTCCATGTGCATATTCATGTGACTTTGCTAGTTGCACCTTCAAATTTGTTAAGTTGTGTAATAAGGCCATCATTGATTTTGTGCCATTTCTAAAATTATTTGCCATGCCAACAATTGAAAACATCTAAAATTCTTCAAATAATGTTGTATGTGCCATTTGACGAAGTTTGTAAAACAATGTCACAACGTTTTTTTTTCTTCAAGTAGCATCACAATATATTCACCATTTTTTTCAAACAACTTTGGAACATTACAATTGTTTTCAAAGAACATGGCCATGTTTTTAAAGCAACATTGTTTTATCAAAAAATCAAAGTGAGATTGTAGGAGATGGTTGATATCAAACAATGAATTAATTGAACATGCTATAGATAATGAAATTCTAAGTAAATAAAATTTCAAGAAAATAAACGAGACTGCAATTGTATAAAGCTATTTTAAAAAATGATAATTGCACAATTGTTTTGCTCTATTGTTCTATTGCTTTAAAAGACAATAATCACAAATTTACTTTGCTTTGTTGCTTTAGAAGATAATGATAAAGAACATTTCAAAATACACAAATATCAACTTCAAATGACAAAACCTCACATAACAACTTGAAAAGGCAACATTTCACAAATCAATTTCAAAAGAAAAAAATCACAAATGATAAATTCATATAGTAACTTAAAAAGATGATGAACATGCAAGAATGTGAAAAAATGATTCTAAAGGTGATCCTAGAATCACAAATGACAAACAATGTTGACAAGCATTGAAATCATGATGTGCCTAAAGGTGATCCTAGAATGATGAATGACAAGCAATGTTGACAAGTGTTGAAGTCATGATGTGCCAAGAGACCACCTACTCTAGGTCTACCCAATGCAAACAAAATTATAATAGTAAGTAGGTGTTAAGAAAATTAAAAGTAATTTAACACTAGGTTTGGATGGGTTTATATAAATTAACTACCTAGTGTTAGTGGTGAATTAGTAATTAGGTGTTAGGTTGGTGGTTGATTAATGAAGGTTAACAAATTTTAGGTCTAAATATTTTTATTTTTCTTACATTAGGTGTGCACAAACCATAAAATTATAAATAAAAATAACTCTAATTATATTTTCAAATACATTTCAAGAAAATATAGATTTAAAAAAACTTCATGGGCTTCTATTATTTTTTCCCTCAAGTTTAATCACTAATTTTGAATTGATTTTACTTTTAAAAATTTAAATGACCTGCCCATTAATGAATGAAAAAATGATGCATAACATTTAGTTTTGTATCAACCATGTTGGGGTTTGAAATTAAATATTGACAACATACATAAATAAGGTTAAGGATTATTTAAATGATTTTTTCAAGGTCTGAAAATTGGAAAATAATGCCTTTATAAAAGCTATTAAAATAGCATTGAAAAAATAATTTTGCCTCAAAAAAATTCCAAACATCGGCCAAGGTGCAAAAACTTGCCCTCAAAAAATGTTGATCCATTTACTAGTCTAAAATTAATAATAATAATAATGATAAGCATACATTTGGTGTTAACTTTACTTGGAATAAAGTTTATTAAACTTGCACTTGGTTTTCTTGCATTATTGGTAAAACATTTTTGGTTTCCTTTGTATTCATTATTATTGTGAAGTATGAGCATGGCTATTTATTGTTGTAATTTACAATAAAAAAGACCATTTTACATGTCTTGCCCATTTTTCTTTAAGATAATGATGAGGGGCATAGGATGAGGCCATGATTGAGTTTGGCTCTACATTATGGGAATGCCCCCCACCCATTGGCTACCAACGTAAAACATGAGGTGAATATCAAGTTTATAAACATAAATCTAGGCACTAGGTGGCCATAAAAGTGGGAGGGATCTTATGTTTGTTATTTGAAAACAACCGTGATTTTATGCATACATTTGAAAGAAGCACAAGATCCCTCCTCCTAAATAATTATCCACATTATTAGGCAAGGCTATTACCCCATGTGGAAAATGATGGCAAACAATTTTAGAAATAAAATTTTCATGTAGCCAATGAGAATGCTCTACATGCATTTAAGAAGGCTTAATTATTTTCTTTTGAACTTTGGATAAGGAAGGGTTTTGTTTTTTTTTGTTATTCCCAATGTGTTCTCATTAGATTCCCATCAAGTTCCCAATTTGTTCTTCAAGAACCCAATAACATCACACTTTTATCCCATATGTTTTGCCCCAAGTTGAACTTTCATATATATAAACTATGAACATTAACCAAAGGAAAGCTTCAAAGCACATCCATGCTTTTATTTTGGGGGGTGCTAAATGTCATGAAAAAATTGGTGACAAGCTAATCAAAGTGGTTGCTTCAAAAAATAAAAGTAAAAATTTGGTGGACCTTAGTTAATTAATAGAATCAATTATAGGTCCCAATAGCCATGTGTAAGACCCTTTTTTGTTTTATAGGAAGGATATTGATATATATAAGGTGTTTTGCAAATACGTTTAAAACAATTTTTTGAATGTTTATTTGGGTTGAACATCATTTCTAGATGTTGTAAGCTTTATTTAAAAGAATCAATTTCTTACCATTCCAATCAACATGTTGTTTTTTTTTTTGGTGTTTTTTCACCACTAGGTGACAAATAATTAATGTGACTTCTACAAAGGATTAATGTTCAACCAACATTTTTTCAAATTATTTTTTCAAAATAGCAAAATTTCAGCCCAAAAGACCAAGTCTATTATTTTTTGGGTTAATTGCAATAGATAAAAATCAATTTTCAATATGATACTTCAAATTAAACCTTGATTGATATTATTTCGGGTTTCTTGCAAGAGAGAAAAATCAAATTTCTATATTATCATAGTTGAAGGTTAGCCACATTGAGAAAATGAATAATTGAAAGAGGATCACACAAAATTAACATATAAAACCAAAACAATCTTGGACCCTTTGATGATGTCAGAATCCAACAACAAAATTTGTCATGCAATCTATTGAAAAGGACTAGATTTGGATTTTGAAGAATGAAATCTTCAAACTTGAGATTTGCAATGGGTTTTTTTCACACATCTATTTCTTTATTATGAACCTTGAGATATCAAATTGTTCAACTCAATAGAAAGGCATGTGTTTGCATCTACCATGTATTTTTGTGACATTTTCCAAAGGGGCCAATCCCCTATAAGCATAGACATTGTGACCTTATAATCAAATTTCAGCCATCTATGAAATCCCCACTTCATTATTTGCATATACCCATTTTAAACATAAAAGCTGGATGCAATATATTAGAGTTTGTAGGACCCATAGCAAATTAAAAAGACAATGTTACATAAGTTGAAACAAATGTGTTTCAAACCTTGCCAAAAAGGAGTAACAATTTTAGAAGTCAAAACCTATTATAGATTCAAGCATCATGGAAACAAGATTGAACATTTTTGTAGGACATGTTTTAAAAATTGCTTTATGATGTAGTGTTCAAAGTGATAGTGCATGAATTTACTATAGGATGAAGTGCAAGCATTGATGTTTGATAACATCTATAAACTTTGCATCATAGTCATGCCTAGTGTCTTGGGTTGGGTCCAATTCAAATAGCACATGGACATTTCAATTCCTATTCTATAACCAAAAAATTGTAATTGAACATTATTTTCAATGACCTCAAACCATGTTCTAGAATGCACTTTAAATGTTTAGAAACATTACAATTCAAAACATGCAAATAATCACAACTAGAGAAGTGTTTTTGTTCTGGAATGAAAATAATCAAAACCTTTTTTCTTGTGAAGGAAAGATAGACTATGTGAACAAAGTTGCAAAATTTAGCCATAATAGAAAAGACTTGTTGTAAATGAATGTTCACAAATCAAATGATAATAACTAATGTAGTAGATGTCATTTCAAAAAACCACCAAACAATTATTGCAATAATGTCATGTAAGTTTTTTGTTATACATTTAGTTGTAAACTTTTTCTTTTACTTGTTGCCATTACATTGTGATTGATGATTATGAAGATTGAAGTTTGACATTGAGATTTGTCACACCAAAATAAATAAATAAATAAATAGATTCATTACTTTAAATATGATGGTGGCCAATAATAATTTGAAATGTTGTTCATGGAAAAATAAACTAGATACAGATTTCGAACTAATGCATAATAACAAACCATTATTTGTTCCTTGAAGATGCATTCAATGGTGATGAATTCCATGTGGTGCCTTTTAAAGGAATTGAACCTTAGTCTAAAACACAATTTTGCCTTAATGCAATGGAAAGTAAACTTGCAAAATGGAACACATTAGTACCAAAATGATTATCCCTAATTATAAATAAAAGTATAATTGTTATAGAAACTAACTTGCCATCTAAATATTTTCTACCTTCCTTCCGTAAAACATCTCCACAAAAAGACCTAGATAATGATTAGCATAAACCCTCTTATTACTTTAATGTTGGCTATCATTGTTCATGTAATATTCATGCAATGGAACTCCTAAATGACCAACTAGAGCCTTTTGCTTATCTTGGCATGTTTTTGCAAACCATTTAGTTTAAGGTTTAGAACAACTTTCTCTTTACCTTCACAGTTAAGCGACCTTCATAATGCACCATATCGATCTTCCCCGCAAGATCTATCTTAGAATTTGCCAATGAAAACTTTGAAGCCCACATGTTCTTGAACATCCTTTGAATATCATATGTGTATAAGTAAAATAAAGTGAACAATTTTATTGCCTTGTTTCTCTACTTAAAAAGTAAATGTAGTGAAAAATTCATCATAAAATTATTATATATTGAATGTTTTTACATGAATGATAAAAAATTATATAGTATGGGTAGTTTTCAAAATTTTCAATATAAAAGTATGTTGAGAATAGGTTTTTCAAAAAACATGTAATGTTTGCATCTATTTTTATAGTGTGAAATTTTGTTAAATACATGTTAAATAGGATGTGACAAATGGTAAATAGAATAGATTTTTCATGGTCCCTTCAAGAGCACAATAATTTTTCATATCCTAATTTTATAAGTAAAATTTAATAATTATTTTTTTGTTGAAGGTTCTCCAACCACAAATTTACCACCCAATAAACAAGGATACTCATAATTTGTCTAATTTCAAACCTTATTTGCTTTTAGTTTTATATAGATAATTTTTTATAAACATAATAAAAAAGACCAAATCAACATTTTTTTAATTGTATTTCCATCTATTTTGATACTATTTTATTGTTTTCATTTGGAAGATATAAGACAAAAATGAAAATGAGTTTGCATTAAATTTTTTTGTTTATTTTACTTTGCTTGCACCCACATTCATTATTCTTATTCTTCTTTGGTAGTTTATAGATGCAGTGATATGAAGCCAAATGGTAGAAATTGATGCATGATAACTAAGTTATGAAAACTTGATGAACCAAATAAACATGTAGAATTCAAAACACCAAGGATGTTGTAAGAATTCGATGCATTATAGGTGTCAACAAAATTCAGATCATTCATGCCAATAAAATTTAAAACACAAGGGGTGTTATTAGAAGTTGATGCATCAAGGGTGTTTGAAGAAGATCCATTCATTGTAAATTTGATCAATTCAAAACACTAGACTCACATGCACACAATGTGAAAGTGCCGGAGGGTGGATCAAAAACAATAATTGTTAGGATCCATTTCCAAAAATTGATATCCAAGGTGTTTGAAATTGATTTAAATATGAACATTTTGATATGATTGAAATTAATAAATCTTTCCATTTCCAAGTTCAAATCATGATGTTATAATTTATTTCTAAAAGATACTTAAAATTTTTGTTTTTTTTATGCTTAAAGGAATTTCTAAAATGATTATAGGTTTTGCGATCTTGAAAAGTTCATACCACAATAAATTAGAATCATATTAAACAAATTCAATATTTTTTAGTTTCCTAAAAATCAATCATGCAATATTTACAAGTTTCAAATACATAAAATTAATATATTGTAAAATAAAAGTCCATGTTCATGAGTTTTATAGGGTGTGACAAAAATTGTCACCAAATTTAAAAGTATTCACAATTTGTGTGTGTTTTACATTTTAAAAGGTTAAAATTGTTTTTATTCTACATAAGTGACTCCTTTTTAAAAATATTTCAATGAAAAAATAAAAAAATTATGTGAAAATATTTAAGAGATAGGAAAAATTGTTGATGTGATGTCTTGATAATATTAATGACATAGTGTGTTTTCACCAGGCACATTGAGTTAACTACAAGGAACATGCAAATTTACAAAAAGAAGAGGTTGTACTTGAAGTTAGAAGGTCTTACAAAAGGCAAGGTGCATGAATAGGCAATAATCAAATCATTAGAATGTTTCTAACACCTTTTTCAAAATAATATCAAACTCAAAATGCTACATTGCATTGGGCAAATAAACCATACCTTCTATAACAAACTTTAAAGTTTCAACCCTATTTCAAAACTTTGAGTTCTAGATGGCAACACAAGAAACATATTATAGTTTGGACTTTGGAGTTTTAAATCTCAGTAGCCATATGCCAAACTTGCAACTTGTTCAACATCAAAGTGTTATTGCATATTCATGCCAAGTTCCAACAATGGCACACCGAATTTGAAAGCTCAAAGAGATGTTGTAGTGTGCAACTTCAAGAAACACAATACAATTATGAAGTTTGTTGAACATGATTAAAACAATGATTTTTTTTTAAGATGGTGGTGATGGAGTTTGTGGTTTGAATTTCAAAGAAATGAAGTTTGGACTTTCTAGTTTGTAATATGTAAATGTGTACATTGTAATGGGGGTGGTGAAAATTTCGATACATATGTAATAGACGACAAAGGAATTTCATTATAATTTACACACAACAAAATGGGAAATGGAGTTAGAACTTGCCATAATGTAATGGCAATGCCATTTGCGTTCATAATGTCATGACCTGAAGACACAAATTTTTTCATGTCATTTTGGTAGTATAAGATATGAAAACCTTCTATCATATTCTTGAACAACACCTTTTTTCCCTTCCAACAAATGAAGATATTATACAAAGCTTTTTAAACCTAGGGTTTAATAACAAAAAAATCATGTTTTGGGTTTTTTATAATTTTTGAAGAATGAAAGGAAAAAATCCAATACTCCACAAACTTCCTTTTCATTGTTATGACATTAAAAGAATTTGTTGTTTCCAACCATGTCTTGTGCGATTAGTTGTGATTAAATGTTCCTTGCAACTATGAAAAATTATTTATGCAGTTACTTCTCAAGTTTGGATGAATTTTGGTCTTTTTTGCAACTAAATTGCAATTATGACCTATTTCATCCCTCCATTACTAGCTAATTTTTCATGGCATTCTTGTATTTTTACAACGTATTATATACCTTTAGTTTCACATGTAACCAAGATATTCAATTGCATTAAGTACTTAGGCTATTAAGGTAATATAAATATTTACATACTAATTACTTACTAGCTACTTCCCTATAATATTAAAGTAATTAGCCTAGTAGGTATGTAGCTATTAATGATGCTTATTAGTTTTTGGCACCTATTAGTATAAGTATTTATGAGGTATCTATTATATACTTATTAATATAGGTACAAATTAGCACTAAGTATTTAGTAGGCTACCTAAATATTAGATACATCTACTAGGTAACTAGTTATTATTATAAATACTTAGCTATATTAAGTATTTAAATACCTACTGATGCACTCCCAAGTCACGGGGTGAAACCCACTTTAGGGTTTCACAAAGTCAAGTTGCGGAAAGTTGAGACTTGGAGGCACGCTCCCGGCTTCCAACTCTAGAAAGGGGTAGAGGGTCGAGTTGGGAGCCCAGGGATTAGACTAAGAAGAGGTATTAGTTGATCAAGCTTGAATCTGCATCAAAACAAACCACCCAAGTGGTTAGTTCTCTTTTCGGGACACCCTTTGGTGTTGGGACAAGCCACAAGCACTTCGGACCACAAGACTCAACACGACCCGGACTCGGGAGTATGCCACCACCATACTCCCTATAGTATACTCTGTGACGCCCCGTGGGGGCTACATCCAAATG
>Ga0209208_10004916_pt1 | contig 18764 bp, 12 predicted proteins | sample S1TSphfallax_3_FD_187694 | JGI IMG/M metagenome (GOLD analysis project Ga0209208, IMG submission 187694) | Host-associated microbial communities from peat moss isolated from Minnesota, USA - S1T2_Fd - Sphagnum fallax MG (SPAdes) (version 2) | ecosystem: Host-associated > Plants > Peat moss >... | reverse complement strand
GGCATCCTTAATGGCTTCCATTTCATTAAATGGTTGCCTTAAAATATCATCAATGGTAGGATTTAACTTAAGGGCAAAACCTTTAAGAGCTGATAACCAAGTAGTCCTACCACCACCACATGGTCTTTTTGATGCATCATAATGCACAACAGGTGTACGATTTTGTCCATCATGTGTGAATGCAATGGTTAACCTTTTCATTACCTTATCCAGTTCTTGACATCGAGCTTTTTATTCACTTGTAGATTGATGAGTCCCTAACACAACACCATTGTTATATTGGGCAAAAGCAACTTCAGCTGAAACAACACCAACTAGCATTGTTATCTTCAGTACACTTAGAAATTGAAGGGTTGAAGGACAACTTCTTGCAAGTTGAGCTCCTTTTTGCAAATGTGGTTGTGCCACTAATGGTGGTGGACCTTCAAACCATGGTGCATTCAATTGAAAAACATGTAGATGGTTTTCTAGGTCTAAGAAAAGAAGATGATCATGTAGGAACTTACAAATTAGGCCCAAGAATAAAGGTTGTTGTTGGAACTATAGCTTGCCATGTTACAAACACTTGTGGATTTGGGCCGAGTGGCGGTCCTATAAGAAGAAGGGACCATCGTGTAAGTAATTTTTGTGCATTGGGATGAACATACCATCTAGGAATTTGTTGCGATGGTTGTGCACTAGCCATGGATATTAATGTCGTAAGTGGAGGCATACCCCAACTTGGAGGCATGGTCCAATTAGGTTACCATTGCCACCATGCCTATGTCATTTGCCACATGCCATATTACATATGGGCTTGGGGCATAAGTGGCCAAGATGTAGGTGGTAGTGGGGCTTGGGGCCCATTTGGAGCTATAAAAACAATAGATGCTAGTAGAACTTGAGAGTCACCTACAAAAAAATAAAAAGTCCATAGATTAACAAGAACCACAATTAAAATAAACACGTGAAAATTACGATGCTAAAGCTTTTGTGGAAATTACAAACATCAACCTACACATATAAATAACAAAATGTTTAATTCTTGAAGATGCAAACCTTTTATAGTTATGGAACCTGTTGTAATAACTATAGGTTGCACACATGTGTTAGTTTCAGGAATGGATGCCATAGTTTCCATTTTTGCATTTGTATCTTCAAACATTTTTTTTAAACTAGTCCTTTTATGGTTGTACCTTCATCACAATTTATAGACTCATCTTAGTGTGAGGATTTGGGATGTGGTTCACATAATGGTTTTTTAAAATTTAATTGGCGGAACACATGTTACTTGCATTTTCCAACATTTAGTGACACACCTCCAAGCTCCTTGATGGATTCAACTATGAATCCAAAGGTGAACAACGGAAGGAGAAAAAGTTAGGGTGCACTCCTTGGCTTGCAACACTTTAGGGGTAGAGGGGCATGTTGGAACTCCAGGATGGGACTAGGAAGATTGATAAGTAATTCAATCACTAACACGGACTTGCACAAACCAAATAACAAGTTGGTTAATGCGTAGTTGGAGCACTTTAGTGCATGGATGAGCCATGGGCAACCATGAATTCATAAGATTGACCACGGCCTGGACTTGAAGGAAGCCACCACCTTACCCCTTATAGTATATTTTGTGCCTGGCCACGGGACCAGCACCCAAATGTCATTTTGTCTCGAGACTCCCAAGTGGGAGTCCTAAAATTCTCACACTTCATACTCTTGTGACTTTGGGGCCCCATGATTTTGTGTGCAGACCTTCGATTGAGATGAGGTCTAAAGCAAAGTTATAGTCCTTGTTGAGATCTTTTCAACGATGTGTAGCAAGTCACCTTCACGCAAGGAAATTGGGGCGAACCTTAACTTTTAATGGTTAGGAGACAAATTGACAATTTGGCTCCCAACCTTTCTTTTGGCCATAACTTGTGTTTGAAGTGTCCAAATTGGTCATGCGAGCCCATTTTAAACATCTACGTTCCAAGAGATTTCCAATGATATAAGCAACTCTTCAATCTAATAAGTTTTGACCCCTACAATCGCTCTTTGAAAATTTGGGAGTCCATTGGGACAACTCCCAAAATGAGAGCTCACTCGGTAATGTGAGGGTTCATTCTCTCACACTCTCCTACACTCCCAGGAGCATGAGATGTGACTCTCGGGCTTCCCTCTTGGCTCGCATCATTGCGAGCCCTTGCCTTGGTTGCAAACCCAAGGCTAGGGTTGCGACAAACAAAAGGTGGGTAATCCACAACCTTAATCAACAAGAAGTGGGTAATCCATGACTTCTTGAAGACTTTTCCTTTGAAATAATCCACATTTAATTCCAAAAATAATCTAATTCCTAAATGATTTATAAATGCAAAAATAAATGTAAAGCTATCGGAATTTGTTCAAATTGTCAGGGACACATAAATTTAAACAAATGAAAACTAAAGGAAAAGTTTAAATATAACTTTCAAATGAGGAACAAAATAGGATTATGTGATTCAAAACCATAACACATGAACGAAGAACAAGAACATGAAATGTGCAAATCAAATGTGAAAACTGATATTTATTATGCTAACATATGCAAACATGAACATGAAAAGAACATGACAAGGCCATGGTGCAAGATCATGCCTAAAATTAATGTTGAACACACTAAAAAAAAGAGGGGTCCTACTTATATTTATACCCCTTTGGGGACCTAGCTAAAGGAAGCTTCCAAGGAGGTTTTTATGTGTGCATTGAATAAAAAAGTTTCTTGAGAACCTTCCTAATTAAGAGTCAACTAAAATTTAATCGAAAGTTAACTAGAACTTAACTAAGAGTCAATTGGGAGTTAGCTAAAGTTAATTAGGACTTAATTATGGGATAACTAATAATTAATTATGACTTAATTAAAAGTTAACTAAAATTTAACTAAGACTTAATTCGAAATTGATTGAGAATTAATTAAAAATTAATTCATACTTAATTAAAATTTAATTAAGAATGAACTAGAAGTGAACTATGAGTTAAATGGAAATGAATTAAAACTTAATTAGAAGTTAAGTAAAAATAAATTTAAATTAAATTGAATTTAAACTAAAAGTTAGGTACATGGATGAACATTCAAATGAATGAATTCCATGGCATTAGCATCCATGACACTAAATGGTGTTTTGACTCATAAAGTAAAGACCATTTCATTAGTCATTTTGACTATTTAATAATGGACCATTTGACTAGTCAAATAATTTAAATAATTTATTTAAAAAATAATTACAAAAAATAATTTGTAGATAGGCCAATAGGTAGGTAGGTCATAAAAATGCAAATAGGTAGGTGGTAGCCTAGCGTAGTGTAGCTTATATACCTACTTTAACTTAACTTAGTATAACCTATTTAACATAACTTATTTACCTTAACCCCCACAATCATGTACATAAACTACAAATATTAAAAATTGAACCCTTGACCTCCCCAATGATAAATCAAGTCCTTAAACATTAGACCACACAATTAAAAGGTGTTCAACTTTTGTCTAGTTTTTTATTTCACATGTTTATTTCGACATATCATTATAAGACTATGAAGTATGTAGGTAGGTATGTTGTAAGAGGTAGTGGGTCGGTCAGTAGGTAAATAAGTAAATAGGGAAGTAGGCAGGTGGATAGTATTTAAAAGAAAGTAGGTAGGTTGGTAAATATTAGGAAGGTTTAAAAATTATAAACAACTACGTTGTAGGCTTAAGGTGGTAGGTAGGTAGTACCTAAAAGAAGTTACCTAGGTCAATATGTAGGTAGGTAGTATAAAGGAGGCTACTTAGGTTAGTTAATAGGTAGGTAAATATGTTGTATATTATGGTAAATAGTAGGTAGGATGCCCCATTTAACTATGATAACATTGGTCATATTGATTAAATGTTTTACTTGATTGAAACCTTGGGATTGGCCATTTTGACCAAAGGTGTCATTTATTTTTATCCAACTTGACTAGATGTTCCATTTGATTAAATGATATTGGCCATTTTGACTAAGGTGATCAATTTTTTGTCCAATTTGATTAGATGTTTAAGTTAACAAATAGTCAAATAGGTTAATTCAACCAAGTTGATTGGTCAAAAGATACACATGTCATTCAAACCCCTAGCCTCTAGTCAAAATGTATATGTTCAGTAATCAAGAAAGGCCAATTAATGAACTTGGACCATTTGAAAAGCTAAGGATTCTAGTAGTGGAAGAAATGGAAAGTGAAGAATTAATGAAAATGAACCTTAAAAAGTTGCATGAAATTATTTTTTTTCGAAACTTCATGGAAAGATATTTTTATTTTGCAGTTTTTATCGTGTAAATGATAATGAGGAAATTGATCTTGAAAATGCACAAATCATGCATGGTATACTTTGTCAAAAAAGATATAGTAACTACAAACAATCCAAAAACACAAGCAAAAACTTTAGATTTAATTTATTATTACAAAATGATTAGAATAATTATACTTAAAAAAATGTGGATGGAAATCATCTTGTTATTTCAAAGAAATTTGAAGAGGAAATGAATAGTTTATTAAAGCAAACAAAAGAAAAAAAACTTGCAATATATATATATTTCTAGAAGGTCAATCCCAAAAACATTTATTGTGAAAGGTTATTTCCAAAAGCAAGATGTGCCACAAAAATAATTTCTTGAGGACCTTGGTCTTTTAATTGTCAAAAACAATTTACTAATTCATTTTATTTAAAGCATATGGTTGAAACGTTTGCACTACTAAAAAAACATGGTTTCTACACTACTAACATCATGTTTTAATTGACTATATAGTTAATATCTATAATACACTAGTAATTTGAAGCACTATTACAAAAGTGGGGTGCAATTTATTAGTCTAAATCACTATGGGACTTTAAAAGCGAAATAAGTTCATTGCATTTTACTAATTTCACCTTGATGAAGTTATTTCACTATAATATCATTATATAAACATCATGTTTCATTGTTAGTTAACATAATTCACTATTATAATTTACTGTAATAAATAGGTTTTCTTAATGTTTTAAAAAACAATTCTATTTATGCTACTTTATAATATACCTTATATTATTTTAAGCTACTTTAATTATTATAACTTATATTTAATGTTATTATAGGCTATTATAAATTATTGTACCCTAAACTATTATACGTTATTTTACCTTAAAGTATCTTAAATAATTTATTATAAGCTTTTAAGTTATTTTGAATTAAATTATTCAATTAACTTTGAACTATACATGAGGTTATTTTATTTTAAATTATTATATGTTATTTCAAGTTATAATCTAAGTTATTCAAGGTCATTTTACTTTATGTTAAGTATAATAACTTAAAATAATCTAAAACATAATATAATGACCTAAGGTAAAATAAATTGGAATATGAAATAATAACCTATGAAAAATAATTTAAAATACCTTACAATATAATAATTACCAATAGCCTATGATATTATAATATATAATATCCAACAATAATTTATAAAAAAATAATCACCAATAGTTGTAATATACATATAATAACCAACAATAACCACTAATAACCATTAATTAAATAACCATAAATAACCACCAATAAAATCATCACCAATGGCTTACAATGGAATAACCATCAATAACCATTAATAAAATAGCCACTAATGGCCACTAATAGTCACTAATATCCACCAATAGAATAACCACCAATAGCCACCAATAGCCATTAATAGAATAGCCACCAATATCCACCAATAGAATAACCACCAATAGCCATTAATAGAATAGCCACCAATATCCACCAATAGACATTAATAAAATAGTCACCAACTACCATTAATAGAATAACCACTAATAAACATTAATAGAATAGCCACCAATAAACATTAATAGAATAGCCACCAATAAACATTAATAAAATAACCACCAATAAACATTAATAAAATAACCACCAATAAACATTAATAGAATAGCCACCAATAAACATTAATAGAATAGCCACCAATAAACATTAATAGAATAGCCACCAATAAACATTAATAGAATAGCCACCAATAATCATTAATAGAATAGCCACCAATAATCATTAATATAATAACCACCGATAATCATTAATATAATAGCCACCGATAATCATTAATAGAATAACCACCAGTAATCATCAATAGAATAGCCATCAATAATCATCAATAGAATAGCCACCGATAATCATCAATAGAATAGCCACCGATAATCATCAATAGAATAGCCACCAATAATCATTAATATAATAGCCACCAATAATCATTAATATAATAATAGCCTAATAAAATAATAACCAATAACCATATATTAAAATTGCTTAGGATTGCCAAAAATAATTTAAGGTGAAATAATTTATAATAGACAAAAGTAATTTAAGGTGAAATAACTTATAATAACCTAGAATTGCCAATAATAACATAAGGTGAAATAGCTTTAAATAGCCAAAAATAATTTATAATAGGTGCAAGTAGCCTAAATTGAAATAATTTACAATAACAAAAAAAACATAGAATGACCAAAATAATTTACAATAGTCGAAAATAGCCTAAGGCAAAATAAGCTAAAATAGCCAAAAGTAATTTAGAATAACCAAAAGTAGCATAGGGTTGAAAAACCAAAACTAACCAAAAGTAATTAAAAATAGCTAGAAATAGCCATAAATAATGTAGAGTGAAAAAATAAAAAAATATGAAAAATAGTCATATAATAATTGAAAGTAGCTTAGCATAGGTAGTGTTATTATATGAACAAAAATCTTATCCATTTATTATTAAAAAAAAAAATCAAAAGAATGGTCATTGAAATGTTATTGAATAATGATATTCAATTTTTTATTTGTTCAAATGATTTTAAAATTTCAAATAAAAATAAATGTAATTATGTACATTATTGAATTTTCAAAAAAAAACTCAAATCATTTCATTTGAACAAAATGTTAATAAGATATGAATTTTCAAAGTTTATGTTTTTGCAATGTTTAAAATGAAGTATTTGATAAATAAAATGTAATGTAACATAATACCACAATAACTGGGGTGGCTTGAAGGTGTTTGCTTCCATTCCAAAGGTCAAGGTATCAATGAATGGTGTTGTGTTTGGTCAATAATGGTATGTTGACCAAATATTTTCTTATTAAATTCGTATAATAGGCGCCTAGGTTTATTATGTGGCTTACCTACCCAAGCTAGGTAGTGACACATGTCAATAAATTATAGATTAAAAAAATCATGAAATTATCAATAATGTTATATATTAAATAATTAAATTTTAATTGATTTCTATGCTGGTTAGTTAATTAACCAACAATTGAATGGTTTGATAAATTTGTATTTCATTTTAGAATAACCTTATTTCACTAGGTACTAGTGAAACAATTCATTGTCCATACCAACTAATCCCCGTTCACTAAGGGGTTAAACAATTTCATGAGGTAAAAATGTTCAAATTCATTCAAAATCTAGTGAAAACCAAATTCAACTAGGACGCATTTTGTAGTAGTAAAAGTATGTCAAAAATATTTTGGAAACATATTGGCCAAAATGTGTTCAAAAATACTTTTACATTAGAAAGTTTGATATATTATTACTTTTTAAATAATTTTAAAAAAAAACATTTTTGAGTAGTGATATCCAAGAAAGTAGAAAAATCCAAAATTTCTCTTACTTTAACCTTACTTTCTATGAAATAGATGCCTGAAAAGGAAAAACTAATCTATTTGCAAATTTGAAAAATCTACTTAAATGGACATTAAACATATAATTTTTTATATCATTCAATAGTAGAAAATGGCCATTTGCAATTAGTCCTTGCAACTAATTTTCAGTTGCAAACGACATTTGCAACTAAAATCCTAATAGTCACGTTGGACAAGTCACATTGACACAAGTCACAAACAACAACGAATTTTGGATGAAAGAAAAAATCAATGTAATATGCCTTCATCCTTTGACTCATCATATACATATTATTACTTGCAACTAGGATGCGACTTTTTTAGTGAATAATGGGAACAAGTTATGTGTTCCCACCTGCCCCAACTTTTAATAAATTTAATTTTTTTTTTTGAAATAATCTAAAATGTTTAATTTTTATGTTTGGATGGTTTAGATTGTGACACGTGGTGCAATAAAAAATTGCCATGTAACATATTTAATTGAATTTGTTCAAATTAAATTTAAATCAATATTTAGGTATGTAGGTTGAACTAGGTACCTACCTACCTATATACCTACCTACCCACCTATGTTAAACACCTATTTAAATAAGATCTATTTACCTACCTAGGCCAAATACCTATTTAGGTAGGTAGGTAGGTAAAAAAGTAAGTAAATTAGGGAAGTAGGTAGTTAGGTGTAAGTACATGAATATTTATATTTTGTCTTGTGTTAAGTCATTTTTATTGGTTCATGCCATATGTCCATGTTTTTAAATATGAAAATGAAAGACAAAACACATTGTTCATATACTTTTCAAGATGAGAATAAAAGCCAAAACATATGGGATAAACTTTTTTAATTGCAAGTCATTCATGACTAAACATTTTGAGTCACAAATGACTTGTATATAAAATTTTTATCCCATATGGTTTGGCTTTCATTTTCAATTTGAAAAATACATAATTAAGTAGGTAAGCGATATCTAACTATCTAACTAATTAGCTAATTAATGAACTAATAAATCTACTAATTATTTAATAAAATTACTAATTATAAAATGAATAAAATATAGACCAATAAATTTATAAACTTGCTAATTATTAATTAACAACTAAATTAGAAACTAATTGATTATATATAATAATAATCATAAATATATTATGATTACTCAATTAATTATGTTATTATATATTATTATATATTACTTAATTTATTAGCTAGATAAACAGTAATAATATTTAATTCTAATTATATATGAACTATAATAATCTATCAACCAATTTAGTAACTGGTAATTGGCTAATATATTAATAATTAGCTAATTATTAATAAATAAATAAATACTATTGAGTAAACAAATAAATTAATATAATAACTTAAATATCATTAATGAATAATTAATAGCTATGATTATAAATATTGAATACTAGTGTTTTTAATTTAATAATATAATGAAAACCTAGCCTAGGCTAACTATTTTATTATAATGTTTTCCATTATTATTTTCATTTTTATAGTTAATAATAAGTATAAATGTAAATATTTAGTAATTAAAAATTTTAATTCAATTATTATTGTAGCTAGTTGGTAACCAAGGTTAATTATTTTATTGTTTCTATTCACATTATTACTTCACTCATTATAGCTATTTATGAACTATCACAATAAATATTTTATATTTTTAATAAATGTACTTTTTCCTTCGAAAATAATTTCTCCATTTCTATAATAATTTATTAGATTTCCATTCTAACTACTATAGTAATTATCATAAAATATAAAATAACAAAACTGAAAATAAAAATTATATATCAGCAATTGATTATAATCATTGAGTAATCATAATTAATAAATATTAATTATAAATTTGAAATATAAAAACTCACAAATTATATATTAATATTTCATAGTTGATTATTTATAATAATGTAATTTGTAGCTAGCTTACGCTAGTTATTTTATAATAATAATATTATTATTATATATGATTATGTCACTTGTTAGAGCTATTATGATGTATTATATTTATTTATTTATTTATTATAAATAAATAAATAAATTTTTAACAAGTACATTATTCATTTGAAAATAAAATAATAAAATAATAAAAATATATAATTTTTTACTAATTATTAAAGAAATTATATAATTATTTTTCCTATCATTTTAATATCATCATCATTACGATCATTACGTAGTAGTATATTACTAAATTTTAGTCAAAGATAATTTTGAAATTATTATTTTTTATTACATTTAATTAATATAAATACATAATGTAATATGATATAAATAATAAAAAATGTTATTTGTAATAAATTTATGAAATACAATAAAATGGTGTGAATAAACTTGTATTATGGGTACAATATATTTGGTAAATATCTTACATAAAAGTTTAATATACTCAAAATATACACTAATTAGTGTAACCATAATATCAAGGCCATTTATGCTAATAATAATACTTGAATGCACATGTAGTATGGTTGGTCACATACATTCAAAATATACATTTATGAATCCTAATACACCCAACTATATTCGTTAGAATTCACAAAATACACCTTTGTATATTCATAAGGTTGCAACTAAATTGGTCACGTTTGCAACTAATGGGACATAAATTATTCTTCTTGGATTGAAAACCAAACTATATGTTGTTCAGATGTAAGGATGAACATCAAAATAGTCGCAAACTAGTTGTAGTGTAGTTGCAAATATGACCAACATAAGAAATAGTTGGAAAAATGTCCAAATGTAGTTGTAAATAAATAGTGCATTCGCATAAAATCAAAGAATATGCCCATATCAATCATTGGAATAAATAATAGTTTAAAGCTTATTATATGAAGGTATTTTATGGCTACTTTCCACTTATGCATATAAGTAACATGGAGTGTCTAATTGATCATCTTTCACCCAAGAGGCATTACAATTTCATTTTGCAATTTTTCTCTATTATAATAGACAAATTATTGTGAGGGTTATTAGTTGAATGTTTCCACCTTTAACTTGGTAGATTTCTCATATTATTGTGGGTTGTCTTTCTCCAATTGTTCAATGTGTGTTCTTAACCAATCACATGGACATTGACTACCTAGTGAAGAATTACATTATGCAATTTCCATGAATTTAAAAATTAAGGAAGAAAATTAAAAAATTCCTTCATTTAAAACCCTAATGGATGATGATTCAATTGTTGTTAATGAATTGGCTTTGATGCTTTCTAACATTAGAAAGGAGGTTTGTGGTGTCTTGGATTTTTTCCTTTCATTTTCAACAAAATATGAAAACTGAAAAACCCATAATTTGATTTCTTTGATGTTAAACCTTAGGTTTAAAAACCTTTGTATAATATCATGTTTTTTTGGACAAAGCAAGGTGTTAGTCTTGTTGAAGAATATGATAGGAAGTTTTTATATTCTATGTTAGTCAAATGTCATAAACATTTGCATCCTTGGAAAAGGTCAAATGTACACATTACATTTGACCAAGATAGTTTTGATCAAGATTGTAATTTGGACATTTTTGAGCAAACTAAAAATATAAGCGAACTAGCAAAAAAAGTTATTAAGAAGGAGTTGTTGATTTTTAGACAATACCAATTGGATGTTAAAGACATCAAATGTCTTCTTTAATGGCGGGATAAATATGAAGCAATGTTCCTTATTATTGGTTCTTTTAACTCGCCAAATTTTGGGCATTGTTGGATCATAGACTAAAATTAAAAGATTTTTTTCCTTGGTTGGAATGCCTATTAACCTTAAAAGATGTTGTTTGCAAATTGATATTTTTAAAGTTGATATATGTGAACACAAATTGGCTTAATGACCTTAGAGTAGGATATAAATCTCCATCTAATTTAGTAAAATTCTTTGAGAGGGATGTAGATTTAAAAGAAAAGTTAGAAAATTTTAAAAATGACTTTGAAAGGGATAAGTTGTTGAAGTATGAAAATTATACAAATAAATTCTTGGGTTTTTAAAAAATATTTTTATAATAATACTTGTGATTTTATATATATATAATTATTTTCTTTGATTTTTTTTTAAAATTTTAAAAAACTAATAATTGGTTTGTGAGAACCACCAAATGAAAATCGAGTATTCTCAAATTTATGAAAACCAACATTGTGAGAATTAGTTTATTTTTTAAAATATTGATACCCTAACTTGGTGTATATATATATTTGAATAATTAAAAGTGAAAATTGGAACCTTTTTTATTCATTTTGTGAAAATCAGATCTAGTGGATATCAAAAAAATCCAATACCTACCCAACATTAATCAAAACTACCAATTCTTGGAATCAAGTGTGATTTTTGGAATTGGGTTTCAATCTTTTAAGAACAAAAATTGAACAAAATCTGAGATCTTAATTTTTTTGAACTATAACTAAATATTTTTTTGAGTAAATAAAAATAATAACTAAGGGGCTAATTACTAGTTTTGGTCCAAGTTGTAACCTGAAACCAAATCAAAATCAAGGCTAATTTTAAAAACTAAAATCATAATCATAAATTTTTTTGGGTGAAAAATCAAACTTAGAATCAAATTATAGGTTCCATTTTTTTATGAACCATAATTAGAACAAACCCGTTCTAATATGTTTTTGAGGTTCAAAATTGAAAGTCTTTATAAAAATCAAGAATTGTTTGACATTACTCTCAATTTGAACACATGGGTAGGGGTTCAAAAGCCAAATACTATTGTTGGACAACACTAATTATTACCATTGTTTAAATAGGTTCCCACTTTGGCGGGTATATACAAACCATCAATTTTGGTTCTAATTAATAAGAACATGATGTAATTGGAATTGGAACTAAAATTTTGAAAAATCAGATAAAGAACCAAAATTGAAATTATGAATTCATTTATATAAAAAAAGACATTGGAACTAGTGAATAACCAATAATTAATTGTTAATTTTAATTTCAATTAATAAGAATTGGATTCGAACTAAAGTGCATTTTGAAAAGCAATGTAATTCACCATAAATATTATGTGGCCTTATAATATGGAATGCAAGCCTTAAGATGAAAAATTTGATGACTTTTAACTTTTAGTAATCCATACTAAATTTAATGGACACAATGTTGTCATGTCATTGATGGAATCCAAAACATGTGGGTTTTGGCAAAAAAAAATAGTGTAGGTTGCATTATGCATATTAAAGTTATTTGTAAAGTACCTAGGATATGGGGTTCTAATCTCATCTTTGGTCAAAATAGAAAATGAAATGCGAGAGGTGATTGATGCAAGACTAACAAAATAACATGGGTCAAACTTGAATGACCACCAAAATCTATGGTTATCATAGTTTGATCATATATCTTATGTTTTCACATGCATTGTTCCAATAAGACACGCGTCGATAGTGGAGAGAGGAACAAAGCAAATGAAAGCCATAAATTTTTTTCAATTCAAAGAAAGGAGTGGTGAGAGCTTTTTTGTACAAATTATTTGGAGGGAAGAGCAATATGTATGTTGTTTTTTTAAAAAATCATTAGGAGAAAGGAGCAACAAGAATTCACTTATTCTTTTTCATGTTTTCAACTTGAGTTTTGAAATTAGTCCATTATTTGGGTAACTTTAATAATACGTGATGATTTTTGATGAAAATGTAAATGTAAGCCCAATGTAAGATTTGAAACCATTAAGTTGTGACTTTTGGTGGACCACTTTCACCATAACTCCATTTCACTATGGGGCATAGTGGATTTTTAGTGATGAGAATATTTTTTACTGAAATTATTTTTCAGTTTAGGTTTTTTTTAATAAAAATTATGTGAAATGTTTAAACCATGATTTTGAGTATAATTGGCCCCTGTGAAAAATTGTTGCAACTACCCCAAAAGAGTATTACACTTCAAATTATATGTTTTGGATCTTGTTTTTAATCCTTGTATACATGACATATATATAACAAACTTGTTGTATTGCACCATTAGACACTTCCACCCAATTTTTGTTTCAATGGAATGTGATTCAATGTCCCATTCCAACATACATTGACTATAACAAAAACCCATTGGATTTGTCTAGTGGATTAGCTTCGTGGAAGTGTTGGCCAAGTGCAATTGTTGGTTTAATTGACATGGTGGAATCGTTGGTGTACTAAATTGTTGATTTAATGGATTAACTTGGTGGAATTGTTGGTGTACTAAATTGTTGATTTAGTGGATTAACTTTGTGGAATTGTTAGCCTTATAATAATTTTTTTGGTCCAATGGAACTTTTGGTCCAATGCATTGGTCCATTGTGTTGAACTTCAATAGTTCATGAAAATTAAATGGTGCATTAATGATGTCCAATGTCCCTAGGGTTTAAGTTTGTTCCATGAGTGATTGCATGTAAAAGTGGACATATAATGGAAGTTTATATACATGGTGTCAGCATGATTATGATTTCATAGTGATTTCCAATGTGTTTCAATGTGGGTGGTTTAGGATGGGTTTCAACTTGTGGATTGGGAAAACTTGTTTATTCTACCACATATTTTAATTGCTAGATTTTGCATGTACATGAACCAAATTACGTCCAACAAATATATTCAATCTTATTCACTATCAATGTATGTTTATGAATGTACTTGCCTTGACTTTCAAGTGCATTGTGTTGGAACACATGTATTCAACACCCGCCTCCATAACAACAACAATGCAGGTTGCATAGATTTGTATTTTGTTAAAAATCACACCTAAAAATTAAATCAAAATTGAAACATGACAAAAATCAAACATAAAACAATGGAAACAATGTTGTATTTGCTCATTCAAATATAACTTTTTGAATCACAAACAAAAGTAATCATTTCATGCCATATTTTCTTGCTAAAATATTTGAAATTCATTACAAAATATTTAATGCACATTTGAAAGCCTTCCAATGGTGAATAGTAAGATTTTCATAATGCAAACATTCATTATGAAGAAAATGGAGGTTTTGTAATTGGTCTTGCAACTACATTTTTCAATTACAATGATCACTTACAACTCAATATAGAAATATTATGTTATTTGCATTGGACAAGATGCATTAGTTGCAATGGACATGATGTGGTGTATATAGCGTTCCATGTTATCATACATGGTGAATGAAATACATGCAACTTACTACAATTAAGTTGCAACTAGAACATCAAAATATACAATTCATTCCCAAATGTTTTCACAATAAAACAAACATGAAAATTTCATCAATCTTCATTAATCTAGCATGGGTGAAAATAATTCAACTAATATGGAACTACCTTCCAACTAATGTAATTGCAATGCATATATTATCTTACAATAAGAGTTTGGTTATTAGGTCCAAAACAATCATATGATCATTGATTTTAATATTACAATGTGATTATTAAAAGTGGTGTCTGTATTGTTTTTAAAACTTTTTTGTTAGTGTATTAGAATGGTGTTATGCAATGCATTTTTTTGGGGGGTGATGTTATTCAACTTAATGAATATACATTGTTATTATTTTACAACTATAAGGGGCACCAATCATACCATGTTTCAATTGCCAACAATATGCTTACTAATGTTATGTAACTAATCGCATTTCACACATTTTTATTTACAAATGTTGAAATTCATTACAAAATATTAATTTAGAACTAAAGCAATAGATGGAATATTAACTTGCAACTAACAAACATGGTTGTGGAACATGCTTGTAACTATGTTGGAAAAAAATGATTCCTTGTTAAAATTAACAAATATTAGATTAAATAGTTAAATGTACGAGAATAATGTTTAAGCTATAGATACAATGTAAATTAAAAAAAGTCTAAATCTCCAAGGATGTATTGAGTTTGGTTCCAACTCATATATAGGTAGGCAGGTTAAAAAAAAATGGTAACTACTGGGTAAGTAGATGGTTTATACTTAAGGTAAAGGCTGTTTTTACTACCTCCCTACTAACAACTCACAAGTGGGTTGTTTGTTAGGTAGGTAGTAAAACAAGGCATCACAAACACGCTGGCCCTACCAATAGATGAGATGTTGTACATCTACCTACTGTGTCCACACTTTGAACACCAAAAAAAAATCCGTTCCAATCTAAATAGTCTAAACACTTTCACCAAAGAAACCGGTTCATCTAATGTGAAACTAGTTCTATTAAGGTAAAAAAACTTCCAAGAGTTGGATCCAATGTGAAAACTAATTTGGTTTCAATTTTAAAAATGAAACTTAGTTCGGTCTGTTTCTTATTAACTTGGACCAGACCTGATGGTTAACTACCAGGTAACCTCTGATTAACCTCTACTAGTGTAGCTTGTGCTGTTGGCCCAAGTGTGAATTTATTTTTCACATTTTTAGAATTAAAAATTTCTAAATTTGGCAATGTGAACACATGGAAGGCTCAACTGATTTATTTTTTAATTAAACCCCATTTTGGCAATCTGTTTGAATTTCCAACAACAAAATTCTCTCAAAAATCAAAATCTCCCACACCTTAACTCTGAAAATTGTGAAATAAACTTTATCAAATCTGACCCATCGAGGGCTTTCCAACAAGGTCAAGAACAGCCCCAAAATTCCAATAAAATTTTCAGTTTTAATTTTATTTAATTTTCGTTGAAAAAATGGTTCAATAATCAATAGCTTTCACACCATAGCTTCAAAACAATCTCAAACCAAGTCAATGCACCCGTACTCATCCAGAGCTTTCCAAAGATACCAAAATGTGACAAAACAAACTACCTTGCTTCATAGATGGATTTCTAATCCTTTTTTTTAATATCTTGGTTTGGGTTCTGGTTTCACACATAAATGAAATCGAGAACCTATTACGTTTTAAAAAATCATGTTCTTCTGATCCTGAGAGTCAAACCCAATTTCAATTTAGTTCTTACTAATTGAAACTAGATCCATAAGCGTTTCATATTGGCCAAAGTGGGTACCCGCCCAACACTAGTTTGAATGTATGATAAAGAAGTAGAGCCATTATGTGATGAGGAATGGCTTGTTTTAAGTGTTGACATGATACATGAGTCATATGGAAGTCCATTTGATGTCACATTTGGAGGAATGTCAATGAAGTGTTATTGTGTGAACTGTGAATTTATTTTTTGGTACATTTCTTATTTTAACATTTGCTGGTTTGAACTTGCCATAAGCAAGGAAAGCCGTTGTGGGTAGATGAATTATTACCACCCGAATAATTTATTTTAATTTATTTCATCAAATATGTTCTTGAAAATATTTACCCAATAAAATATATGTGGTGTTGCATTATTGGTCAACATTTTGAAAGTTTATTTTCTGAATCATTTTGAAGTTTATATAAATCTTTACAAACATATTATTATTAAAAAAACATCGACCAACCTAGAAAACCCTTATGATAAAATTATGAAGTCCTATGATAAATACACAAAAGTCCTATGATATGGCTTGCTCAATGAATTGCCTGTTTCTGTTGTGCTGATATGATATTGGCCATGAAGTCCTGAGCTTCATATCCTTTCTGTTTAATTTACTCCATGCAAATGCTTTGAAAATTTTATTTAAATTTTTATTTATGTAGCCAAGTCACAATCATCCACAAGAAGGCAAATGTTTTAAAATTAAATTAAATTAAATTAAATTAAATTAAATTTGTAGTGTAGCCAAACTCACAATCATCCACAAGAAGGCAAATGTTTTAAAATTAAATTAAATTAAATTTGTAGTGTAGCCAAACTCACAATCATCCACAAAGAAGATTAAACTATATTACTTAACCCTCTTTTTTTTCCTCTCTTGAGATTTCTTTAGGACAAAAATCTTAGGCAATCTGCCATGAACATGTATGTGCAGGAGTTGGATGACTCAGATGCCTCTTTGGGACATGTCATAATTTGACTATGGTATATAATCTCCTAACCCACCTTACCGTATCTCAAAATTTAGGAAATGAGTTCCCATTTTATTACTTTCTTCCTTGAAAGTTGAAGAAGGGCAAGGAGTTAGTTTCTCAACAACTACAACATTGTTTAAGATTGGCACGCACATGATAATAAGTACATACATGGTTTGCAATTGTAGGTTGGATGGTATATATGTTGATGTTGGGTATATATATATTTGGAGAATTAGACAAGTTTTCATAGAACTTAAATTCGATTCTCACAAGCCCTAGATCACTTCGTGCCGTGCTTTTCATGTTATTTTTCTCACATGGGATTGCTGCTCTTCTCTCTAGTTGCAATATACCTGGTTTTAGTTGAAATTTTATTTTATTTAAAATTGTTTTGATTTTCTTTTGTTCTCAAAATGTCCTCACTAAGTTTTCAAAAGGTTCCCATGATGTTCTTGTAACTTTCCAATGGGTTCCTAAAATGTTCCTCAACATGTTCCCAAAAAAAAACAATAGAATGTTACATAAGCAAAAATTATATGACATTGGTCTCCACCCACACCACATAAGCCTTATTTGTTGGGCCTCTACTTAACATAAAAAAACAACATATTTGTGTAAACAACCATTTGAATGCTATCAATTGGAGATGCATGCCCTAAAGCTAGGACCTAGGTTCCAGGTCCAGTTCCATTTATTGTGTGAAATTGAGATTTTTGGGGGACGAAAATAAGAACCAGGGGTAACTGGTTCCAGTCCCTCTGAGTTATGGGGGGACTGGACTGAAACTATGTGTCTGTGATTCTCATAACTGGAATTTGAATTTTGTGAAGAACTGGACCCGGAACGGTTCCAGGGAGAAATAGCAACAATTCTTCTGGGACTACAACAAACCCTAAATTCGATATGTGCCAAAACAGAGAAAGAGACACAAGCGAGGAACAGGCAAAGGACAGAATCTCTTCCTGTACAAGAACAGCGAGCAAGAAGAAGAAGAAGAAGAAGACTATGGAGATGGAGAGATGAATGCTTTGGTTTGGGAAGTAATACGTGCGTGTTTCTCTGACGCACCAAGAGAGGAAGAAGGAGAACAAGGAGAAGAGAAGAAGCAACGGTGGCAAGTTAGTAGGTGTGATATTAATAAGTGCACGTTTTGTGAGCACAGAGAGAGAGAGAGAGAGAGAGAGAGAGAGAGAGAGCGGAGGAGGAGGGGGAATGACGAAGCAACAGTACTATTTATTGTACCAATAAGTGCGCGCTTTTCGGAGTACCACGAGAGGAAGAAGGAG
>Ga0209208_10004915_pt1 | contig 18768 bp, 16 predicted proteins | sample S1TSphfallax_3_FD_187694 | JGI IMG/M metagenome (GOLD analysis project Ga0209208, IMG submission 187694) | Host-associated microbial communities from peat moss isolated from Minnesota, USA - S1T2_Fd - Sphagnum fallax MG (SPAdes) (version 2) | ecosystem: Host-associated > Plants > Peat moss >... | reverse complement strand
ATGATATGAAAACCTAAACCAAGGGTTCTTTTTATGAAACCTAACAAAATGCTTGAAATAGCACACCGAAATCCATTATGAAATAGGTGATTCCAATCAAAATGTATGCAATTTTGCAAAAGCATCTACAAGTTCATTGGATTGTGAGCTAAGAAGAAGGTCTTGTCCAATGTTAAGACCAATTATTAAATTTTTAAATTAACCATTGGGTTATGTTTCTTTTTATTTAAAAATGAAAAGCCAATTAGGTTATCATTTTTTTTAATAACTATCAGTTATGCATAAGGGTAGGTTGTGGCAATATCTGGTCCATAACAACTGGTTATATACACCGACTCTAAAGGTTTTAAAAATTAAAATTAAAATGATTTTATATAAAAATTTATTGGGTTTTCTCTATCATTATTATTTTTAGTGATTTTGGGTTGGTAACTTACCTCGATGATAATTAGGTTATAATTAGGTTTTAATAATTATATTTAAAAACTAAATACCAAGTGATTAGGTTATTATATATACTTAAACCCTTGAAGACCATTGTACAAAAAAACATTTACTCTTTTCAAAATCATGAAATCCCAAAAGAGGGTTCGAACATGGCATGGTCCTTTAGTAATCCTCTGACCATCAAACAAAACCCACTATAGTTGCACAGTTGGTACATATATATGTCTTCAAGATTCTGTCCCTGGAGCTGTCGGTGGTCGGACTCTAGGGACAATGTCAATTATCAGTTTGTTGGATTTATCCACGGCTTTTAAATCTAACGATATTTTTGTTTTATTTTACTGAAGAATTGTAAGCCTAACAATTTATTTTCTTGTATAAGCCATATGGACTATGTACATTGTAACGGGTGCATTCACACTTGATGTCAATTCAATATTAATTGAAAATCTAGGTGGCATCCAAGGTGGCACCCAATGTTAAATGGGTGATATAGCTTAATGTTAAGTGAATGTTAGTTTAACATAAAATCTTCACTATAAGTAAGCTCAAATCTTAAAATGATTAGTGTGGTGTTAAGGAACTCAACACTAGAGTCCCTAACACCAAGTGCAAACACACCTTAGAGATCCAATTTCCAATTTAGTGGATCTATTGATATAGACCAAAATTTTGTGGTTTTGGGTGTGAAAGAAAGGTGCCCCCAAGAAAGTTGTATGGGGGTGAGCTGAGTTTTGAAGAGAAGTGTATTCTCAAATTCATAGATGAGCGAATGTTTCACAATCCTACTTTGTTGGCTTTGCCTACCAAGGCAAAGGATATTGTGTTTAGATTCATTATAGACTATATAGTAGCTTTAAGGGATTTTGGCACCTAGGTAATAATAGGTTTATTTTTATATGAGGATTTTTTGAAAGACGGTATTTTGGCTTGTGTTGAAACTTGAGATTAGTTACAGAGTTATAATATCTTTGAAGGATTATGGTTTCTTTAAGAGGATTTTTCGAAGATTATATTTTTTGGTGGTGAAGTATTTGAGTTTTCATAATTCTTCTTTTGCCTTAAGATACTTCTTAATGCAAATGGCAAGGCCATTGTGTGACACACCCCTTGTTGAATTGGTGGTACTTAAAAGGTTTTAACTGCTGAAGCAGATAATTTTGGGCCTTGCTCTCTTGACATTCCACTTGGAAATCAACTAATGATTTTACCCACTTAATAATAAACAACGTAAGTTATGAAAACTCAGCTCACAATCAAACAATATTAACATTTAGAAAAGAAAGTTCCAATTTCACAATATTCTAAAGCTTCTTCAAGTTCAAGGTTGTTCAGAAAATCAAACAATCATTTTGTAACCCACACTACAAAAAGAATCGGACATCATGAGGATTGAATTGAATATGTTATGTACAAGTTCATACCTTAGTAACTTGTAACTAATTTTTTATAACCTCAGAAAAACCCTCAAACTTAGCATGTAATTTAACGAGAGGTTTGTAATGAACTTTTTTGTAGCCCTAGAAGCCCCCTCAAGTTATAAAAGCAGGCAATTATCAATTATCAAGAGAGATTGTAACTAATTATTTGTTTGTATCCCCAAACAACTCTCCAATTATGTAGGGAATTATGACAGATTAATTTACATGTAAAGTTTGTTATGTTTGGCACTAGTTGGGTTTAGGGTTCCAATTTCAACCTTAGTTTCTCATTTCATGTTAAGTTAAATGGTGTCTTTAAAAATTAACCAAAGTGAACACCAAATAGCTCAAGAGAGCATCAAGAATTTTTTTAAGTGAGGATAATGGAGGAGTTTTAATGTTTGGGGTAATAATAATAATAATAGGGTCTTTGTCTATCATGGTGGCAAGCAAGTTTTGAAATTGCCTTTCACACTAACAAACGACTTTGATTAATTGCCTTTGACATGCAACTTCAAAAACTATTAAGCTTCATTTGACAAGGTACATTAAAAAAATGCCTTCCAAAACAGAAATTATACAAATGAACTTATGCCGTTCATGAATGAAATGAATAAATTATGATTTACAAAAGAAAACCACAAAAATTGAATTCAAACATGATTTCAACCCAAAAAAAACATTCAAATGTATAGAACTTCATAAGGCAAATCATATCCTACTACAAACATGTCTGGATCCATAATCATTATATTCACCCAATGTTAACCTATAAGATTTCAACAACTTATGTATGTGAAAAAAAAGATTGACAATTCATGTTGTTGTAATTGATCACAACATGTGCAAAATTAGAATTGTCTACATTCAACCCTAACAATGTAAGTGCATATGTATGATTGTAAATTGAACAAACAACTACATAACCATATTTTTTAAAAAGATAAGGCTCATCTCAAATCTAACAATACAATTCAACAATCTTTATTGTTACATGAAATGTTAAAAATTAACTTTTGATCCATATTGTCAACTTCAACCCCACATAATTACATGTGCATAAGAACATTGATGTGCATAATTTCAAACATGATTGAAAATGACTTTTTATAATATTTTGTTTGAAAAATCCTTATTCAAATATGATTGTGTTTGTCATGACAACAAGTACCTTTTGTCATGGGCTCATAAAAAATGGTCAATTTGTATGTTAATGATCCTTACACCCCCAAAAAAAAGAGTCGTGACTTGAATAAGCTTTTCTTTTCATACTCACATTTCAAAATCTTGGAAAATTGAAATAGTTTAGTCTTACAAAAAAAGAAACATTATTGACCTTTGAAATTGTGAACTTCATTATCAACTTGTTTAGTCGTTGGGTCATGATTGTCATCAAGATTATGATTAGGAATAAACATCTTTAAAACATTGATAATGGGACTCCAAGTGCCTTGATTTGAAATTTTGATTTGCATCAAGACTTCGACTTGGGTTGAGACTTGGCCTTAGTGTAAAAACCACTCCAAAATGTCAAGGTGGAATTCTTTGTGAATAAAAATGAAAGATAAATTCTATGTGAAGGAGGGATTCTAAAGACAATAAATAAATAAAATAAATGTAAGAGATTTGAATGACCAAGGTAGATCTTCAAAGTTCTAGAAACCTTAAATAAAGGTTTCAAATAACCTAATCTTAACAAGATTTTTTCTATGAAAATTCTTTTAGTAGGATGGGAAAAACACTCATGAAATTTGAACAACTCAAATGCTTATTTTCGCTTTTGTATCTTAGGTTATTCTTTCATTCTTTTTCTTCTTTCAAAATTCTAATGATATATCACAAGAATTCAAAAAAAATAGTGACAAACTTTCAGGTTGTAAAACTTCATTATATTGCCAACAGGATAAAAATTTACAAAAGAAAATGTCTCTTCATCTCTTGTATCTAATTGAGACACAAGCTACCAACAATTCTAAAAATAAAATTAATCAACCATGTTCATAATGGAAAATTTTGGGATCTTATCATTGGAAGAAAACAATGTGGTCCGCCTTGTAATGCTATTGAAAAGAACTCAATAATAATAACGCCAACTAATAAACCAATTAATACCTTTTATTGATTTCTCAATGACTCCAAAAGGGATCGCCAACCTAAAACTACAACTAGCAACCAAAAAGAATATTTTCTAAAAAATTGTAAAAAATTGTTGATTAACATCAAAGTTGAGACTTGGAATTTCTCCCTTCTTATTTTGCATATATTGTAACCTTCTTGTCAAAAAACATTATGTTGCAATTTCATGTGATAGGCATATTTATAATTTCTCTTTTCATGATATATATATATATATAGTGACAATTTTATTTTGACTTTTTTTGCCCATCAAAATTCATGTGATGTGCCATGATAGATGTAAATTCACTACACTTTTAGGGATAAGTTTTTGCAACTAAATTTTTAACATTGCATAAAGCCCTTGAACTAAGCAAGTAATTAATGAGAGAAATTGTAACAAAATTGTGTGTCCCACAAAAGCCCTCAAATTAAGCAGGTAATCAGCAAAGAGATTGCAACCACTTTTTTTATCACAAAAAATGCATCAGATCTAAGCAAGTAATTAGTGAGAGAGATTATAACTAGTTCTTTGTATAAAACCTTTGGAAACACCTTACATTGATAAATTTTTTAAGTCATACTTTGAATTTATTATTAAATTCAATATCTATTGCTAATATGAACCCCAAAAATCAAGAATTTTTTTAATAAAAATATTATATACACACTAGGAAATTCTTGCCAAAAAATCTTCATTTAATTTCAACCTCAATTTGAACATCATATTTCTAAATATACTTATATCCTACCCAAAAATTGATCATCACTACCGGTGCAAATCAACACCGAGCCCAAGGTAGCAAGACTAATTCTAACTAATTGTTTGTAGCGCAAGAATCCATCAAACTAAGCAAGCAATTAGCAAGCAAGAGAGTTTTCCATAAACCTTAAACCCTAAACCTCACCCATGTTTTTATGCAAGAAAGAGAGAGAAAGAGCAATCCATAAAAGTACTAAGATCCGTATTATTTTTTTAAAGTACCTCAAACTACCAATTTGGTACCCCCTTGATCTCCTTTATATCACTTCTGTCCCACCTCTTGAATTTCAACTCCAATGTCAACTAAATTGGGGTTTCAAGAGAGCATTCGATAAAAGTACAGAGATCCGTAAGAAAAATCACGAAAACCAGTTTGGGAACCCGTTGATTTCATTTGTATCACTTTCGTCTTGCCTTTCGAATTTCAACTCCAATCTCAAAAAAATTGGGCCTTCAACGTCAAGTGAGTTTGCGTGACTTGACGAATAATTTTAATAGCCTAACTAATTTTCATATACGAAGAAAACCCTCAAACCTAAGAAGGTAATTAATTATAAGTTAATTATAATGTAATTATAGAGAGTGTGTGTTCTGTCAATTTATTCAAAGTCTATGGTTTCAAGTGAAGTCTAACTATCCATGTAATGGAGTTATTATTATTATCATTATTGAAATGCTTTTTTCAAAAATTAATTATCTCTTCCAAGCCTAGTGAGAATGTAATGGTGTTATTATTATTATTATTATTATTATTATTATTGCATTTTTTTTTCAAAATTTAATTATCTCTTCCAAGCCTAGCTATCTCACTCCACAAAAAAAACTGCCTTTTTATGTCTATGTGTACTTTGAGGGATCTTCCTCAACAAAAGAACCCTTGTGCATTATGCCAGGGAAGCTCCCCCAATTTTATATGTTCCTACGTTCCTATGTAAACATTTTTTTTTCTAGGAGTCAAAAAAGAAGCAAGAAAATTAAAAGAGAGTTGTTTAGGTAAGGGGACGTCCATTACTTGTGCATTCTCTTGAGGTTTGGGAACACCCTTGGGTGCCCCTCCCTCCGAGCCTCTCCCTTACAACTTTCTTCTTCCCACTTACATGGATATGAAAAGACAAATATTAAAAGAAAAAGCAGATGATAAAAAGCAAACTTGCATATGCCTTTTCATGTCCATGTTATTTAGTAAAATCAAATTTGAGATTGACATAAATAATGATGAACTATTGAGAACCATGTCAGAACGAGCATACAAGGATAGAAGAAAAAAGTGAAGAGAGAGAGAGAGAGGTAAGGACATAATAAATCTTAAATAATAAATAAAAATTCAATATTCTAAACCAAGTATGAATTATATTTAATTATGTTTTTTTTTTAATTTGACACTGGAATTATCCGTGTAAAGTAGTCACCCTGTTTTAGGGCCTGCTTTCACCCCCATGTTCCCTCTTTCAGTGGTATCTGCAAAGTAAGGAAATTTTATTAAATCTCAACATGAAATGTTGAAACTCAGCATTTAATGCACAAGGTTCGAGAGTAATTATAGCAGTCCTACAGGTAGGAGCAGTAAAAAGTATATGTAGCAGCAAGCAACAGTGGAGTCGCTCAGAAGGAAAAAGGAAAGACAGGATACCACCCAAAAAAATTGATTGATGGAAAAACTAGTTTGGGTCCCAGTTAGTGATTTTCTCCTTTTGTAAGATTTTCATTCCCAGTTATGCATTCATTTGATGCCCTATTATGTCGAAAAACTGGCTGTTCTGGCCCCCCTAATCATGAGACTTTACCGAGGAACTCCACTATATAATAATCTTGGATTAATCGAGATCTTCTTCTGGGGCCCAAGGGGTTGTAAACTCAAGTTTACAGCGGGAGAGAGAGAGAGAGAGAGTGTGTGTGTGTGTGTGTGTTTTTGTGCGTGGAAAGCAGCAGCTGCGGCTGCAAGACGGTGTTCGCTGATACCAACGAGGAGGAGGAAGGAGGGGATGGATGCAGCTTGCAAGTTGCCTGAAGAAGTAGCAAGCAAGCACTTGATTTGGTTGTTTTGGGTGTTTTTTTTTAATTTGTTTGGTTTTGTCGTTTCTGTTGCCGTCACTCTGTCTTTTTTTTTTTCCATTTCTTGCACTCATTTCTTGAGCTGCTTCTTTGCTTTCTCTCTCTGTCTCTCTGTCTCTGTCTCTCTCTCTGTGTCTAACTGTCTGACTGATGAGCCGCTTTCTCTTTCTCTCCGACTTCCCTGCCTTCAAGCCTCGCCCTTGCCTTCCCACCACCAGAAGCAGCAGCAGCAGCAGCAGCTTTGAGTTTCCAAAAGCTTAGCTTTCAGATTTGTGTGTTTGTGTGTGATGTAACACCAGTCGCCTGCTGTAGCGATCAGCTGTGCTGTATCGTTGTTTGGGGGAGTAGAAGTAGTGGCAGAAAGCGTTGTCAAAGAAACCTGAAGAAGCCAAAACCCAATAGTTGAATCGTCGAGGTATGTAAATGGCGCTGTGAACCTCTTTCTCTTGTTTTCTTTTTTTTTGGAGGGTATTATTGTGTGCGCGCATCTCGGGCTTTCTTTCGATTTGGGTTCGGTTCGGTTCGGTTTTTATTTTTGTTTTTGTTTTTTGGGTGGGTTTCCTTTCTGACAATGCCGCTCGGTGGACACTTCGCTCCCCTAGGAGATCCGTCCCTTGTGTGCTAGTTTTGTTTTGAACACTGACAAATAGTGATTTGCGCATTTGCGGATCAGACCTTGATTGTATTGTGTGTGCGTGTGTGTGAATCTACTTCAGACGGTTTCCTGTTGTGATCGACGATTGCCATCGTCCATCAGGCTCGTCTTCTGATTGGGGTATATATGTATATATATATGGCTCTTTCTCTTGACAGCAGAATTCTCCTCTCCTTTTCCTGGCCCTTTTTGCTCAAAAGTTTGTGGTGTTTTTGAATGTGTCCACAGTACGGTTTTGATTTGATTGACACTGCTGTGAAAACATGGAAATCTTCTGGCTTGCTTTTCATCAAACAATAGCAGCAAGTTATAATCAAGTAATAATACTTGGATTCAGTGCCATTTTGTCTTTGAAACATGATTGATAAATCTTGAGTGTGAGGCAATCCTTTGACAATCAATCAAGCATTAGTTGCTTGTCACCGTTGAATTTTTTTGCAATTTTTTGATGCCCTTTTCTTTGTCAAGACATTGTTTGAATTCAATCTGCTGATCTTGAATGCATTTGGTGCATGTCTGAGCTGAATTTCATGCACCATTTCTGTCCTTAAATCCTCATAACCATTTTATTTACTGGGCCTGTGGGGTTTTTTTTTAGGGTTCGGGTGTTCACAGCAGTAAGGACCTGATGAAACCTAAAATTGGTTTCTAAGAAGGTTTCAAAGGTCTATCAGAAAATGGCACTCAATTTTCGACCGAAAAAGGAGGCAGTAGTTCACATGGCTAATCCACCTTTAGCAGTGCATGATGATTTGGCACCATCTCTAATGGGACCAGAGCCAAAGCAGCATGCTGGTCGCTTACATGTTACCTTAGAAACTGCAATAATTGTTATCATGGTGTTTGGAGTTGGTGCACTGTGTTCCTGCTGTTACCATTGGGGATGGCGCCTCCAACATAACCAGGCACAAGGCTCCAGTCCTACAGAATCAACTTTGTCAAATTATGTTTTGGAGGACCCATCAGGTATTCCAGAAGATGTTAACTCTCGGAGTATGGACCCTCAGAAAACTCAAAAAATGAAACAGGTATGCCCCCTTTGTTCAGTTTGAAGACTTTTTGCCTGCATGTATGTCCATCCATCCCCAAGTGACGTCCATGCCTCTGTGTACAATTTTCAAAGTTACATTGACTTACACCTGTAACCAGCAGGTACAATTCTGTACTACAGCTGTTCCAATCTGGATTATAGCTGTAATGGTGAGTTGAAACCCCTTAGCTTCAACAATCTGAGACTGTGATTTGGCTTTTAATGGGTCAAGTTATGAGTATTGTGGTTTTGGTTTGTTTGTTTTTTTCCATTGGTTCTCTTATGCAGATGTGGTGATGAGATTGCAGGAGTATACAATGCAAGTTTTGATGCCTGGAGATGATGTTCCTAGGTTCATTGCATGGACTGCACCTCACAGAATTCCTCCCGTTCTTGACCCAACAGAGATTTCACTATGAGTGCATGGGATGTGAGTTTTTATTGTAACAATCAGCTGCTCCTCCTCCTCATACACACAGAAATAGGCTAGACAAAGACCAGTTGAGTAGCAGTTGCGGGAACAGCAAGATAGATAACTAGGTCATCTGGTGTGTAAAGTGCAAACCTCAACGTCTCATGGCCAATGCTCAAGGTCATGTCATACATCTCATAATAGATGCTCAAAGACAATGAGGTTTGTGAGCTCTAGTCTCTTGTAGGTGGTTGTTTGAAAGGGAGGTGAATGTCAGATTATGAATAGGCAACATCAAGTTTGTAATTTTTTCCCCTGCAATTATGTGTTGGGTCACAGTGGAACATAGAGAACGTGTCACCATTATTTCCACAATGGAATGGGTTCCTAGTTCCTACCTGTACAGTATGAAGAATGTAGTCACCTTTGAGCTTCCTCCAACAGGAAACCAAAATTGGCTGAGCTTGTATAATAGCTGGTTAACTGTTGTCGATGGTCTTTCATTTGCCAGGTTGCCCAATCTTAAGCAAATTACACCCTCTATGCTCATGTAAACCCTTGATTGTCATTTTTGTAGTGGATTTGGAGGGCATTGTATGCAAAAGAATACTTTACGTATTTAACTTGTGAGAATTAGGGGTTTTGGTGTAAGAGTAACACCAGATAGGTATTGTATTTGGTGCAAAATCACTAATTATCACATTCAAATTTAATGTTAAATGTTCATCGCTTCCCATCAACAAATAGGAAGTATGGATAGTACACACTAAGAGAGCATATAGATGTCACATGTGAACCAATTGTTGCGGCTGGTCAATTGATCAAATGGTGACACTTCACCTCTTACAGCGGAGTTTAGTGTATCTTAGATACAAACTTGGGAAGTTACAAGGCTTGGAAAATATTGTTGTCCCATTTTGATTATCATGGCTGGATTTTTTTCCCCCTAATGTCAGAAATTAGAACCTATACCTGATGAAACACTTAATGTTAATTTGAACTTTCGCCCTTTGTTTTATCAATAAGCATAATAAGTGATTGTAGATAATTTGATATATTGGGGTGCTTGGAGGAGATGAAAGTCACCCAAACTCACAAAGGAATTTTGTCAAGCCAAGGAGTGGCACAAATAGCAAGAAACTTTAGATCACACGGATAATCAAGACACTACAGCAAAGTATCACATGTTAACCCTAAAGTCACCCTGTCTTCACCCTGTCTTTCACCCCCTATCCCCCTCTCTCAGTGGTATCTGCCAAATAATGAAATTTTACTAAATCTCAATATGAAATGCTGAAACTCAACATTTAATGCCCAAGGTTTGGAAGTAATTATAGTAGTTGTACAAGTAGGAGCAGTGAAAATATATGTAGCAGCAGTGGAGGAGTTCAGGGAAAAGGAAAGACAGGATGAAACTCAGTTTTTGAACACCAAAATTGGTGGAAAAACTAGTTTGGGTCCAAGTTATTTCGTTTTGTACAATTTTCATTTCCAGTTACGTGTTTGATGCCCTATTCTGCACAAACTGGCCATTCTCGCCCCCTAATCGTGTGACTTCACTGATAACTCTATTGCCTATCTAGAACTTTGACATATCTAAATTATTTTTTAAATCTAGTCTTAGAAGTGCCCTATTGGATCCCAACCAGGATATAGATGATAATTCAAGCCCCAAAGAATGGATTTTGGTCCCAATGTGCATTTATATCTAGCTGATGTAAATGAATATTCTTTGAATGCAAAAAAGCAACATATGTGACAGGGTTTTCTTTTTCAAATTCCTCAATCAGGTTCACTGGCGAAGATCTCCAGCATTGATTAGCATTAAATGGCGATTGTCCTAAGTGGGTTGTAACATTTTTCCAATAGTGTTGTTACAAGTCAAAACCAAAGAAGTGCCTAGGTCTAGAAATGGCTGACTTAATTATTTATATTCCGAAAAATGGCGAAAAAATCCCTAGAGTCACGAATTTTTCATGTAATTTTTTTGTTTTATGAAGAAAAAAAAATCGCCAAGTTGCAAAATCTCACCACACAAAAAAACACTAGTACTACTACTATGTGTATCATCTTGGTTGGTATTAGAGACTCGTTGGACTCGATTTGTAGGGCACTCAATGGCTCAGCGAGAACCGACCACATCGTAACTCTAAGCTCAACTCAAAGCCCCAAACATGATTTTGGGAGGATTGACCTAATGGGTGGAAAATAACTATGCAACCAAAAAAATGTAGGGTAAAGCTCCAATGTGGCATTCCCAAACTTTCCCCCACCCATGGGGCTTACCCACCTTAAAGCACAAGGTGAACCTTATCATAAGCCTAAACATTTATAGATTGCAAGGTGGTCAACTTAAGAGAGATCTTACACCTACTATTTAGGAGCGACAAGAAGTTATGTCTACTTGTAGGCTTAAGGTCCCTTAAGTAAACATAAGGTCTCTCACACTCCTAAAATAGTATGCATAAGAATCCTTTTCTTTTTTAAGAAGGATAATCACAAAAGAAAGGTCCCCTCCAAATACATTAGGAAATTTGTTCAAGTGTTTTACTCAATTATAAGTCATTTGGTGATCAAGGGCCTAATATTCACCCATTTGCATGTATGTCCTTTTGTCAATTTGAGGTTTTCCGTGTATAAGTGGGATAGATAAATTGAAAAGCTTGTTTAAGTTTGCTCCACATTGGGGAAGAAAGGACAAGTCAAAATTTTGTGTTCATTTTTTTCTCTATGTTTATTTGAACAAGTCTTATGCAATGTGAAGAACTTAGGGAGTCTTCCCTTTGTGTCATATGATTTTCTCCTTTTCTTCCTATTTCATGCTAAATTAAAAAATTTAATTCTTCACTTTCTTCTTTGTGTCTTCTATCCAAAATATGACCTTTCCTTGGACTTATACTTAGCATAAGTGTTAAGGTACCTCCACAACTAGAGGGATGTGGTCACCTTGTGGTCTACACATCCATCATCTTCTTGCAAGTTGTGAAATTTTAATTCATGATTAATCTCATGCTTTATGTTAGTGTAATGCTTATTCCTACGGGTGTTTCATTTTTTGAAATGCATTCCCTCCTTTCTTTTTCCTTTTTTTTTCTTGTGATATTTGGTGGGTATTCCATTGCATATCATATAAATAATAATAATAAACAAAACCTTACCCAAGTCTTTAGGTTTGATAAAGCCCTCAATTGTGAACTTTACCAAAATCGGGTCCACATGGGCCCTTATTCCAATAAAGTCTATGGTCAAGGGCTTTACCTTACATTCATCGATTTGTAGGTTGTGTGAAGCATATTTGGAACTCATGAAACTTTGATGGAGCTTTGAAAAAGAGCCTCATATTAAAAGCATGAAATATTCATGATAAATACATGTATACCACCATTTTTTATACCCTGGAAATCAAAATTGGAGTATGAAATATCATAAAGTTCAACCCTGTGCAATTTACAAGGTTGAATGTGTTAAGGTAAGGGATGGGGTCAAAGGCATTACCAAAAAAAAAAAAAAAGGTCTATGTGAGGTGAGCCCTCAATTGAATGACTTAACCAAACGTAAAAGCTTGCCAAATATTTTTTATGAATGAAATTATCCAAGAAATCACAAGGCAAAAAATTAAAAAATCCTTGCCAAAAAACCAAGATATACCTTCCAAAAAATGGAAGATACTTCCTTATGGTAGAAGAACCTTTTCTTGAAAATGGAAATCATTCGCATTTTCAAAGGTCAATTTTGACTTTAGAATGGGCCATCCAAATACATTAATAAATTTCAACAAGTCTTTAATCTTTAATTGAACAAATATATGGTTGCCACATATTACAAGAGCAAGGAAAATTTAATCACTCATTTGCAATGGACTCAAGGCCCACACATATGGATTCCACTCACCTTGCATAATAATCAAAACCTTGCAAATTTTTATTTGTAAACACACTACTGATTCAGAAAATGTACAAAAGGTATTATAATCAAGGGAGTATTTGAAAGACATCAAGTTAGCACAAACTAATGTCAAAAACTTTCCATCCCAACAATTGACCACTTGTAATAAATCAATCATGGCAATGGGGGCTATGTCTTGAAGAAGTGAAAGTCGGATTACACCTATTGTTACTACTTGACTTAAGATGGAAAATGTTTGTTTCCTTTGCAACACAATTGAAATGTTTTGATGAAAAAAGGTAACCAAGACAAAAATGTGATGGCCTTTTGGCCGTTTAAAGCTCTAAATGGTGTTGGCACAATCGTGTAAAAACACATCAGATTATTTATGTAGATATTCAAATATTTCAATTGTTATAAAGAAGAATTGATCATGGGGGTGTCGATCGCAATAGCTCATTTTTTTGGTTTGAGTTACGTCAAAATCAACAAATCTTTTAATTATGCAAGATCGAGGAAATACATTTGCACGTATTGGGTTGACTATGACAACCTCAATTAGGGTGTGAATTCCATCTTTGGTGAGCACAATGTTGACTTGTCTAAATGACAAAATGAACATGTCTAAAATAAGCACATGTAGTTGTTTTCATCCTAGATGAAGCCAACATCTTGCACAATGGCAACAAAAATGTCGCGAATTGCATTATGGGTCTTTATGCACACATTGCCATGGGTGTGATGTAAAGGATGGATATCCACATGGTCAATGGGATGTGTGCACACACCTCAAAGGGAAATTTGCAATTGAAAAATGTGGTAATCTTGGGTGCATTTGAATTGCTATGAAAAAATTAGGGAAGAAAATCGAAAGGTTAAAAAAATTGGTCAAGTTATAAGGCAACCATTCACCCATGACAGAAACATGATAAAATTTGAACATGATGGGCTTCAAATATTTTGTCAAAGAACGTGTTGGAGAGGGGATGATGGTGTAAAAATGAAATTTTGCAATCAAACCATTTGTTGCATGATGAATTGTTCAAAAATAAGAAGACAAACTTGTGTTGGGGGTAGTAAAAAATGTTACTAGACAAGGAAGGTGTTGTTGTCAACTCAAATTAAAGCTTCAAGAAGGAAAGGACATTGGTTGACCACTGATTTAACAACTATGACTAAAGTTACAAAGGCCTAATTCCTTAAATAAGTTGTTGTAGCAATGGTGGTTGTCAATATGAATCTGATGCCACCAAAAGTTATTGGGAAAAAGGCATATTTACAAGCTAAAAGTATTTCAAGGCTATCAAAGGAACATGAACATAAGAAGCGTCCAAACACTTGAAAGAAAAAAAAATCAAAGGAAACAAGGGACTATATGAAAGTGGAAGACATAGGTGTGCAACATAATAAATACAACAATTGTTGCACGAAATAATAAATTAAGATTCCAAAACCTACTTGAACTTCACCCAATTTAGGGGAAAGGTCAACATGACAAACATCCTTTAACAAGACATCTTTGATGAAAGATAATGTGAATGATGAAGTGCGCAATGGAACCCCCAAGATTATAATCCCTTCTAATGAATGTTAAATTAGGATGGTGTGTCAAAGTCAAGCAATAAGTAAAATGGGGACCATGCTACACATTTCTAAAGTTAGATAGAAAGACTTGTCGTACAAAATTTAATTTGAAAATGTTCATATGAAAACAATACAATGGAAGGGGGGCCTATGATGTGAATGTTGTTTACAATGGATGGAAATAGATAAAAGGGGAAATGGCTAATTATATAATGTAATGCCCTAAAGTGAGTTAAAGCATATAGTGCCCCTCCCATGGGATCAGATCAACATGTTCCCATGGTAAATGAGATGACTATGACATTGCCATCATGGTAAAGGTGATTATAAAATAAAGGAGATTCAAATGCATAAAATGCATGAACAAAGGGGATGAATTATATGATATCGCCACCTATTACATGAAGTTTTGAAAATATGACCCCTTTTGATATTAAATTGAAAGCATTTGCCACGTCCAACTAGAGAAAAACCTACTCAAGGTCAAGGTCTAAAGTGCACTTGATGCCATGGATTATTACTTCACATCCACCCTTGGTTGGTACTTTAAATTGGTGTGGGGATAAATGTGTTGGAAAGGCATAAAATGTGGCTTGTGAGTCGATACAATGCTTCCCTTATAATAATGGGATGAATTCCATCTAAATGTTTGGTCATGGCTAAAAGGTGGGCCACCACAAGGACATGTGCATTTCAACATGGAATATGCCTTTGTGTGATATGAAAACGAAGTTGAAACAATTGTGATAATCCACTCATGAAATCTTCTAGGTGAAAAACTATCCCAGAAATATCACTTGCAAATAAATGCAACATGTATTTGGAATGTTAGCTTGAAAGAGTCAAATGAAAACTCAAGGTCTTAATTTGGTTCATAGTTTCCATGAAAAGTGGGAAGAAACCATATGATTCAAGATGTAAAACAATGAGAACTAAGGTAGTATCAAAGGACGTAGATGCAAGAGAAAATGGTGTTGGGACAAAGATTGTTTAAGAGTATTCCCTTGCATAACTATGAACTAAACTATGAAAAATGCATTTATGAACTAGAGGATCATGTTGGGGAAAAAACACTAAGCTTGAACTTGTTGCCAAAGCTTGGACTCGTAAAAAATATATATTCTTGCAAGTTTTCCCAATCACCTGCTAAAAAACGTTTGAATCAAATCTATGTTTCCTTGTCATGTTGCCCTCCCCCCCCACCAAGGGGGGAAAAATAAAACACCATTGGGGTAATAAAATAAATAAATGTTAAACTACCACATCATAGGGGTTTCATGCCAATGTATATAGTGGAAGATGAAATGCCACTTATACATCACGTCATAAAATGGTAAAGATGTGATTGTACAATTGAGGATGATGAAAATTAAAATGGAAAAACTTGAGGACATCCAATGTCAAAACCCAAAACTAAGTTAATGTAAACAAGGTGGGAATAAGGGAGGGCATTGGGCCACGATGGTCATGTAAGTTTGGATTACATGAATTGAATGCATGGCAAGAACATTAGTGATGGGCGCTATTTCGAAAAGTAAATTGACACCCACAAGTGGGGCAAAAGGCTCTAGGTGGAGGTTGCATGCTTGTTGGGGAGATGGGGTAAGTTGGGGTTCTAATCATGAACAACTATAAGGATTGATAAAATGAAAAGGGGAAAAGGTTTTACATGTGCATTACTTAAGGGGATTGGAAAATTGTTGGGTTGAAGCCCCACATTTGCACGAAAGGTTGAGGGTTGATAAGGGGAGCTAGTGGGTGGGATGTAATTTTTCAGAATGATAAGGGAAACTAGTGGGTGGTGCATGATTTACATAAGAAAGGGGGTGGAGAATGAGTATGTGGTAGTTTGTGGAAAGGCAAATGGGCGCTGTGAACTACGAAGTTTGATACGGTAAGATGAACTAAAGGACATGTGATATTGTGTGCCCATGAAGAAAAATGTCTATTAGGGCCACATTTACAAATCTATAGGCCCACTTTCTAAAGATTATTTACTTTCACATGACAATTTTAAACCTACAAAATCAATTAGATAAAATTAGACATATCAAAAGGAAAAAAATAAAAAATTGTTGCAAAAAGACAAGTCCAATTTCATAGGACTGAACCTGAACTTTATCATAACCTTGGACACCATCAATGTTAGTTTATTTTGTTCAACACAACCTATACACTTTTGAAAATAATATGGAAGTATTAAGGGCCCAAAAACTTTTAAACCCTTCATTTTTTGGACTATCCAAATAAAAGTAACACCCAAGCCTGACATCATAATAAACATTTTAAATTCAATGCTATGCTAAGAAAAAACCCTTAAAAAATAGAGATTGGTCAATGACTAGCCATTATGTATTCACACATGCTAAAAACTAACCAAACTACAAGCTTATCCAACCATAATTATTGAATTTTAATAAACATTGGTTGTGTGGTTGGTTGAGTTTACCCCAAACATATGACTTTTTTTAACATGGTTACATTAATTGACATATTTTGCTTCAATGATTGGCTATGTAGTGTTGGTGCCATGGTGGTTAAACTAATCTTTTGAAGGCAACTTTCATCATTAACTAACTAGTTCAATACCTAAGGCAAGGGAAATCAATAGCGTATATGGAATTTATAAGCAAAGATTTTTTATTCTATATGTCTCTATTTTGCTTTCAGAATTTTGATTTGCAAATTCCTTTGTGGTTATGTGTTTTTTTTCTTCTTTATGTAGTATATATATTTTAATTATTTTAACTAATGAACTAAAATTATTGTTTGATAATATTATTTTTTTGTTTTTGATGTGTGATTGATTTAGGGATTTTGAGGACCAAAATAAATAAGCTAGCAAATAAATATTCTACATTTTTTTCACAACTTTAACAATGAATTTTTGTAGAAAATGTGGATAATTAAATGAGTTCATGTTGAAGTCAAAATAGTCAAAAATGATTTTTTAATGCATGATTTGCTACATGAATTTGTAAGGTGTTCACAAAAAATTGCATAATGTAATATGATGAGTTAATTGAGGAGAATGATGGATTTAAACCTTTATTGGAAATGGTCAAAACTTCACAACTATGATGAATTCCACTTATTTCAACATTAAGAACTCGTTAATGAATGATGTTGTTGAAGTATACCACTTTAATTTGTTGGTGAGTTGGCATGATTAAAATAAAATCATGCTCGTGAAAACAATACATTGTACATTTTTTGGAAATTTTGTAGAGGAGTAGGATATTGATTTATCCATCATATTGTAATTGCCAAATTGGGTCAAACTTGCAAATCATTGGACAAATTTTTATTTAAGTTTATATGACCTTTGCAATTTTATACAACCTTCGAGGTGTGATCATTATTTTAAGTTAATATAATTCTAAATGAAACATTTACAATTGTAAAAATGGCAAAACTTGGGAAAAAAATAAATCAAACTTTAAATTATCATTATCATTTAGTTTGGAATGATTTTGATGTTTTGTTACACATGGAATATGTGGTGTGTGATATATATTAGACTTGTGCATGAAGCTACCAACATGTTTAAACTACATTTCATGCACATAAAACACTTTGATTTTTTCATAAGAAATGGTGGGTTTTATGAAATGTTCTATGTTAATGTCCATGGTTCAAATGAGATGTTAAATAAGCTCATGAAACATAATTAAATTAACATAATTTTCTAGGTTGCATGACATGTTGATATACAATATAAATGCAATGATATATAGATCCATAGGTGTGAAATAATTGTTTTATATAACTTAACTCAAATTTATTTAGAATATGATGTAATGTTTTTGGTGATGTTTCTATATATTAAAGTCACCATTTGCATAATCATAATCACTTTCTCAATGTTTGAATACAAGAAATGCAATTGTCACAATACCTTTCACATTTGGGTAAAACCATTATTCAAGTGAATTCATTTCATTCATAAATCTCCCAAGCCTACATTTACCCTTTACCAATAGTTCCCCCAAAAACTTGAGGTTAATTTTAACCTATAGCATATAACTTCTAAACACACTTTCAACCATGTTGATTACAATTGCAATTGAAAGTAACTTATTGTGATCATTGATAATTAATCAATTATATCAATATTATATATTAATTCACTTGTATGTAAGTGTGTTTGTTTGAACCTGTCTATTCCGACCCATTAACAGTCTCTATGAGGCCGATTATGCAACCCCCAGATGACAGAAACGAGGTCTCGAAATGAGCCGCACTTGGCCTGAAATGTTCCAGCGCCAGGTGCGGGTCGTGGTGGCGGAGAGACACATGCTCGCTGGATCCTCCGTCTCCCCACACCAGCCATCGATTGCGTTATTAATAAATAAATAAAATGAAACAAAGTTGTAACAAAAAAGAAAAAGAAAAAAGAAATAA
>Ga0209208_10004914_pt1 | contig 18769 bp, 14 predicted proteins | sample S1TSphfallax_3_FD_187694 | JGI IMG/M metagenome (GOLD analysis project Ga0209208, IMG submission 187694) | Host-associated microbial communities from peat moss isolated from Minnesota, USA - S1T2_Fd - Sphagnum fallax MG (SPAdes) (version 2) | ecosystem: Host-associated > Plants > Peat moss >... | reverse complement strand
GTGGAAAACATCAAATAAAGAAATTGTGTATAAACCATAGGTTTCAAAGGTTTTCCAATAAGAAATTGGGATGTGTTTGGAAAACCTAAACCCTACAAAAGTAGTGTGTGCCATGTTTTTAGCCAAAATTAAATAGAAGCATTGCAACTTACCTAGATAGAAGTAGAAAAAATGTTTTGATTCATGAATCACATATGAACTTGTGATCAAATCAACAATGGATGTTCAAAAGGGGCCGCAATTGAGTATATTAGGATTGAATTAGGTTGAACACAAGAATTTGAAACATGACAAGATAGAATGTATAATTTGGTGGGTGTCCTTTGCACGGAGAAACTTCCATCAGACTTTTGTAGGAGAAAAACATGCAAGAATGAAATTTGCCTTCACCTATTTCCTAGAATACCTAAAAATTTCCAAGCAAGGAATACAACAATACAAAACTATTTTTCACGATCCTTCTACCATTACAACAATACATTATTTGATAATTTTTAGTTTTCACCAAAGAAAGATTGGCTTCTTTAGGTGAAACTTCAACTCCCCATAAGGAATCATGAATGACAAAGGTTAAAGAGATCATAAGGCTTTTTGCACATTGAGAGTTTAGAAATTTGGCTATTTTCATTAAGAAAGGCACTAGAACTTGTTCATCATACTTTTTTATAACATTTTTTGTTCTATTTCTATTTGCATATTCCATGACACACTGAACACCTTTAAAATGTAGTTGGAGGGCACACACATGTGTAGTAGCAAGCTTGTTGAAGGTATCATGTGCAAAAGCTAGCAAAGGATCCAACACATTGATGACTTCAAGGCCGATCCTAACATACAAAATTTCAAGCTTTTGGTCAAATTCCCCACATATTAAAGGTGGTTCATGCAACACAAACTTGGTACTTAGCTTTCAATTTGGTACAAATGGAAAAAGTTTCAAATTAAACATTAGAAAATAACCATATGTACCCTTTGGTCTAGTTTAAAATGCATTGCTACCATGTAAGACTTAAGAATGTTTTATTGACAACTTGTGTCATTGCCCATGTGGAGTTTAAAGGTACTAGAAGTTTACAGCTTGGAAGTTTGTTGGCTAAGATAGAAATTAATGATTATAGAAAATTCCAATGTATCTTGAAACAAAACAACTTTGGAAATGAACTTGGTTTTTAGAGGTGTTGTTGGTTTTTTTGCCTTTAAACCAACCTCCTTGCAAGCTAATTCCCATTCCTACATGCCCTTGTTGAACTTTTTGGTTGATGTAATTGTTTTCTATAAGGTAGATTAAGCATCCGTATAATTGAGTTTCTTCATCCCAACCCCAATCTTATTGTCATTTGTGGCATAATGACATAATTTGGACATCACATGACCAAAATGTCCCATTAAAAGTTGAAGCAAACTACAATGGTGCATAGGACACAATAAAGGTCAAAGTAACGATAGGGTGCTCAAGTTTGTGCTTTAGTTGTCCTTGATGTAAGTTATACTCTTGTTGGTGAGTTGGTATTTAACCAACAAATACTTGACTTGTTCAACCCGTGTTGCTCCAAAGAGTGTTAGGAGCTTCAAATAAACCAACTATAAAATGGTAGAGCACCAAATTTTCATTGATAAAATTTCTCACAAGACAAATGTATTTAACTTTGTTTTCAACATTTGGAGCTCAAAAGAGGTAATGGTAGTTGCAAATTGTGCAATGGTCACTAACACATGCCACTTTGTCACCTTAGCCAACATGTTTAGGATTTGTGTTATTGGACAAACAATTCAAGTGAAATGGAAACTACACTCTATCACATTGCCACAACATGAAATGATACAAGGTCCAAGGATTGTCAAAAAGGGACATTGGTAAGTACCTTTTTGTTATGAAAAAAACTAAATCCACTATGAACTCTTGTTGACCCAAGTAAGTAAACTTGTAAGGGTTAAGGCTAAAAAGAATTTTAGTGATTAAAGTAAAAAGAATTATCTTCGTCTACTTCCCTTTCTACCAAACATGTGTAACTTCTATTTGTATTGAACTAAAGCAAAAAAACGTTCATTTTTATGCATCATGCTTGTGATACCATGTAAAGGATTGTAGAAAATAATACTTTTCCTTGATCATGTCTAGCTATTAGAAGAGGCTTGAAATGGGTGACACAAGACACACCTCATACTTTGAATGATTTGATTTAAACCCCAACATTGAGATCATTGAGCGTAAAGAATGCCCTTGTAAATAAAGAATGTCCATGCACATTGTCACAATGACCACTATGGTAGCAAGAAAAACCTATGACAATGAAACCAACCACCAAATAACCAAAATATTATTGCATAACTTGGCATATTCAATGCAAATGTCAACTTAATATACGTGACATCAATGGAGAAATAAAATAACACATAACCTTGAAGGTCTAAAGTTGAAAGACTTATATAATATACATGAACTTTTGTTGTAGTATTTGCAACATATATACCATCATTCAAAGTGAAATGATGCATTAATTCACAAAAAAACACACATTGAAGGAGAAGCATACTAGTTGTCAACTTACAACAAAACAATGTACTTTATAATATCTTTCACACACAAATATGCAATACCATAAGATGATTAGGGATTGATAACAAGATTGGAAAAAGGAACATGAACGCTTAATATCAAATATTAGAATAACATTAGAATTCATGATATTAAATTAGTATGGTATTCAACAAAAAGTTTAGTATTCAATATGGGGATTATAATGGTATTATCAAAGGGAATGTTTATACTTTTGATACTAGATTGGTTTGGTATTTGATACCATTGTTGATGCCATTATTGATATTAAGGGCTGACCTATAATGGGAAGCTAGAATTATGACCCACTTTTTAATATTTATATAACATGGTAGTTTTTTTTGCACCCCTTGGATGATAATGTGTCCCATATTGAATACTTTTTGAATTTTATGAAAAGGGATTTAGATATATGGTTCTTACCTAATCTAATTAGGTGGAATAATTTTACTATTAAAAAAAATTGTTTTCTAATAAACGAAGGACTTTTTAATTTGCTTGACTTCTTGTGTAACAACTTGTAAATAGACTCACCATAATCATAGTTTGTAATGATAAGTCCATTATCAATCTCCAAAATTGATAAATGCCATAAATAAAACAAAATAAGAATACCCAAACCATTTCAAATTGGCATGAAATTTTAGAGAACTTTTTTAAATGCTAAAATCATAATAGTGACATACGAAATACGCGTATTTTTCGAAGGTGCTCAAAAAGAAGTATTTTCAAGTATTTTAAAATTTGAAAATGTGAATACGATGAGCAAAACGCTGAGCAAGTTGAGCTTAAGTTGTGCCCAAACCCAAAGACAACGATGATCAAGTATTTTCAAGTATTTTTTAAAAAGCCCAAAAAAACGTATAATACGCGTATGTTTGAATCGAATTGAGAGTATGTCACTACTATGGCTAAAATCTTAAAAAATGATGAAATCCATTACAACATGTATTTTTGTGAAAAATTTAATTTCTTTTCACAAACATTGTATTTTGAAATGTATTAAAAAAATATTAATTGCTTTTGAAAATGATGATTTTTTAATCTCAAACATGCACATCAAGCAATGTCACATTGCAATCACAATCAAAATATCCTATGAAATTTTTGATTAGGAACACCTCTTGTATAAAAAATTGGTTCATTCTAGCTTGCAATTACCCTCTACCAGGTCAACAGTAATAAATACCCTAGAAAAAATCAGTTGGGGACTTCCTTTTTTTCCAACTAAGAATATTTTCAGCCCAAAAGCACACTTTTCTAATAACATGGTAAAGTAGCTCCTTCAACAATTTTGGAAACATACAATAATAGAGAGGACCTTGTAAAAGGCCCTGTAAATGATTGTGAACATATTATAAACTCTCCAAAGTGCCAATAGGGTACTGGACACACAATTACAGACATGAGGTAGAGGTGACCACTACTTTTGTTGCAATAGTGAGCATAGAGGGGTTGAACTGCCTTGAAGCAAGGGCCCCCTTGGAACATCCTCTTTTCCACAAACTCCAAAAGAATGGGCTTAGGTATAATTGGTTTTCTCACCAATAAGGTTGCTTTCCACTGTTGTAGTTGTCACTTTTGACTAGTAGTGGCTGGGGGTGGGTTGGAATTGCCAATAGGTTTGCAACTTCAACTTCCTTTCTTGCACAATTTGTACGCCCCCACAAAGTATTCAAGCAAATGTAATTGGTTCTGGTGTCTTGTTCAAGTGTAGGGTAAAGCCCAAGGCCACGGCCTTCACCGGAATAAGGGCCCACTTGAGTGCCAAATAGTGGGCCTAAGTCCAGTAAAGTGCATGGTTGAGGGCTTTTCCAAGTGTTTAAAGATATGGAACAGGGCGCAATGAGGCCTGGCCCATAGTTCAATTGCAATAATAAACCCACTACAGTGCCAATTTCAATGACCATTCTGTCTCACTTATCCTAAAAGAAAAACCCTAAAAGTAACATTGTCCTTAGAGATATGTGCAATCATTCTCCCCAAAGCCAAATTCACCTCAAGTGAGCTTCAAAGTTTATGTCCAGTTTGAAACCCTAAAGGAAAAAAAAAGGAAAAAAAGAAAAACCTTATGTTTCCAAGGATGTATCTGAAATTGTTTGAAATCATAAGAATTTTGGACAATTAAAAGGTTTGGAGAATTTTTGCAATCACAATTGTCAAGTTACTTCAGACTCAATCAAGAACTAGCCTTTGGATATATTGCACATTTGGGTGTTTACAAGCATGTCCCCAAATTGATAGCAAAGTTATGCATTGGGCCTTTCACAACGTCGTTTCTTGTACGCACAAAATTGGGGATAATAAGTCTAAGTAATCTTGTACAATAGATTCACATTTGAAGGCAATTTAATACGAATATTGCTTCAAGGTCTAAATCTGATCCCAATCTGATCGGGTGGTAAGAAAAACTCTTTGAAGAATTCAGAGGAAATGCAATCACGCTCATCATCTCTATGACCATTATTATAAGCTTTGGAGATGTGCACAGGTTGTGCTGCACAGTTGTTCGAATGGAGTTGTCAGCTGTGACTTGATTTTTGCAGCTGAACACATCAAGAACTAAGTTTTTCCAGTCTATTTAGCCATGGCCACCTTGACTGATATATCATGACTTTGCAGCTGCTGCATATTGGCTGCATGAATACAAGAGTAAAGAAGAGGCAAAGAGAGTTAGCATAATAGTCACGGACTGATGAGCAGTTGCATCTGCTGATGGGCTTGAGCATGAGATTGCTGGAGGACTTTGCTCTGGTGATCCGGAATTGGTTGCTGCAGATGTGGAGGTTGGAGCTTGAACAGGTGCAGGAGTATTAAACACATGAGGTGTGGGAGCTGGAGCTAGCTGCTGCACGGGTGCTGCAGTTGGGACATGAGATGATGCAGGAGCAGGAGAAGCAGCAGCAGGTGATGGTGAAGGAATTACTGCATCTGATTCTACAGTGACCTTCAGCTTCATGCCCAGGTCGCAGTGGCCTAGACTTCCGCAGATGAAATAATACGCTCCCGCCTTGGAGAGTGTGACTCTGGTGCTTCCCGAGTTCCACAAAGCTAATGGATTTGGGGCACATGCAAGGTAGTCGGTCTCGTTGCCAAGTTCACATACATTGTGGAGCCGTGCATATGTAAACACTGCGCTCATGCATGCAGAGAATCGAGATGCAGGCCAAGCATGAATTCAGCCGCCAAGAAAGTCTAGTTCCTATAACTAGATATATTCCATCAAAGTATTGATCAGCGCAAGCAGCTAAGGAAAATACATCATTGATCAAGACCTCACAAACCAAATCATAATGCCTAATAAACAGAAGCTTCAAGATTGTTGTTCTAGGAAAAAGACTATCACACCATCTCCTTCAGATAAATTTTAGTCAGAGTGGGTGCGCAACGTTTAACATTTCAGAGGCCATGCAGCTTGCTGAGAAATGAAGCATTACTGTATAATACATGATAGCAGTACATGAGACGATGTCACGGGAAGATGATGGTCAACATTGATGATCAAAGGAGGCCTGGAGTGCAACACACCTAAGACATCGCCCACTTTGAAGTTGATGGGTCTCGCCCACACATCACTGTACCAAGTGCTTTGAGCAGCCGGTGGAAAAGTCCATTCTGCCTCTCCACCCACAATATACTCTTTAGCATGAATTTCACACACAAGAAGATTCGATGCCAATCCGGCCAGCGCTAGTAGCAAGAACCAGCTTATAGTTACTGCCATGCCTCTTGATCCCTGCAACACGTCAAGACCTGCAATCATGCGTCCCTGCAGCTTCTCCAGCAGCCAGCTCCACAGCTTCAATCAAGTTCTTCATAAGATGCGACCAAAAATCCCAAAATCTCGAGAATCGATCGAGCTGTATCTATCTATCTATCTATCTATCTATCTCTGCAGGGACTCAAACTCACTGAATTTTGACTGATCATCCCAAGTCCGTGCTTTGTATATTACCTAGAATATTATCGAATCCGCTCAAAGCACTAAATATTAAATATTACTCCAGTACTGGGGGCTTCGGTGTGATCCCAGCCTGGGATTTCTCAGAAAGCAAAGCTAGATGATCATGATCTATACATGTGTTATATGTTGCAGGCCGATTTGTATCAAGCCTGATGAAGTTGGAGGTGAAATCCTTTAATGAAGCAGTCAGGAATCATGCCAGGAAAGAAGAAGCCGCGGTAGTGACACACTGATCTTGATAAGGTAACTGCAGATAGCTCGAGGAGTGTATGTGTCCAGTCCAATCTGCTACAGCTTTCTCACTGAACCTAGTTACTGTTAAGTTCTATGTCCGGAGATCACTGGTTTATATTGAAACTAGCAGCTCTGCTCATGGCTCTTCCCTCTATGGCAAGTTCGAACCAGCAACAGTTAAAATTTAGGATCCATAAATATTGTTCCATCAAATTCCCAAGAAGTGAAGTCACAGTTCACAGTAACACCTGGTACTCATTCCTCAAAATTGTTGGAAATTGACAGCAGATCAATGAGAGAACAGTAAAACACAGCTTATTTACAATAAGCTCTCCAACTAACCTTAGGATCAGATCAATGAGCGAATAGAGATGAGTTAAACATAGATTCATGTGGTCTCACACTCGTTGTAAATCTGTGTTGTACTCATCTCGTGTTTTCTCATTGATGTGATCCTAAGGCTTGGGTGGGGGAGCTCGTTGTAAATTTTTATTTTATTCATCTCCATTCTTTCATTATAAGATCCTAAGATTGGGTGGAGAGAGAATAAAGATGAGTCATACATGGAATCATTTGGTCTCACACTCATAAATCTGTGTTTTACTCATCTGTGTTTACTCATTGATGTGATCCTAAGGTTGGGTGGGGAGCTCATTGTAAATTTTTATTTTATTCATCTCTATTCTTTCATTATATGATCCTAAGATTCGGTGGAGGGAGAACAAAGATGAGTAAAACATAGATTCATTTGGTCTCACACTCATAAATCTGTGTTTTACTCATCTTTATTCTCTCATTAATGTGATCCTAAGGTTGGGTGGAGAGCTCATTGTAAATTTTTGTTTTATTCAAATCTCTATTCTTTCATTGATATTCATATCCTAAGATTGGGTGAACGGGAGGGGCCCGGGGAAGAGTTCTCTTAGCTCTTTATAAATGTGTGTCTTACTAATCTTCATTCTCTCATATGCACTCTCAACTTTCAACAAATGTGCTCAACCAAATGAAAATCACAAATGTTCCATGAAGTTCCCAAGGAAATTAACTCGCAGTAATGGCTAGTCATCATTTCTCAAAATGTAGTCCCCACGCAATGAAAACATGGAACTCCATAGTCTGGAACTCTGTTCCTCAAGGGTAGAGCCAACAACCTTCAAGGTCCCTGTGTATGGTCAACTTACTCGAAGGGATTGTCAAAGTGCGTTTCATGATTGGCACTTAGAAGGAATGATATCAAGCTGCAGCTGTGGTCTAATTGATTGCGACATTATGGATGTCTAAAGGGAGTGTGTTATAGAGTCTATAAGTATGGCGTGAGGTCCAGGGACCAAGCCTGACCCCACAACAACATGACTAGCAGATCCCCAAGTGATCAACAGCTAAGTAGGTACTTAAGGTTCCAGAAGATACTGGACTGAACTCATTGACAACCCACTAATACATGCTTTAAAAGAAAACAAATCTGGGTTGTTTCAGCACAAATCTTTTCAGGTGGTTTCAAAAAGATGTACTGACTTGGAGAAAAGAGGACTACACAAAAGTTGTGCTAGTAATTCATCACAATGTTACATTTATATTTGCTTTTGGGGACTGGAAATTTGGCCACTAAAATGATAGGCAATCAAACGGTTTCATAAAGCTGTTATTGTTGGAGTACTTTGCTTTTGTAATTAGGGATACCTTTGCATGATTGATCTGATCATATGAATATCCGCAACCTCACCACCGCCCGCCCCCTGGTCAAAGATCACATGTGAAATCAGGAATTTGGCAGCTTTTTCCAAATTAGGCTGGCAAGAATAATCTGAAATATCTTTTCCTTGCCAAATGGAATATGGGAATCAACAGGCCATCTGAATAATTCAGTGTGAGCGGCAGCAGAATGCACATAACCAAAGATATTTGCATCTCAAGTTGTAAAAAGTGGGTTGCTGCAAATGATGATGTACTTACTGTAAGTGAGAAACTGTTTTGCAGTAGTAAAATTCTGCATGAAGGCGTAACCAAATGTCTTGCTAGAATATGACCAGTGAAGACAAGGCTGGGCAGATATGACCGGTTTTGTGCACGTATTCAAAGAATCGTCGGTTCCAGATTTAAAACTATTTCAGGATCAGAGAACTGCCGGCTTGAGTTCTTTGAAAAAAGTCAGAATCAAAGAACCGTTGGTCCAGTTATTTCAAAAACCTTTGAGAACCTGTGGTTTTCACAAAAGAACCAGCAAGGAACTGGCAGTTATATGGGTGGTTATAGACCAGAACTGGGTCTATGATGTTTTGAGGATTGCTTTTCAGAATCCAAAGAACCACCCTGATAACCACAGAGCTTCTGTTCCCGTTTCTAATAACTGCCCAGTTACACTGGATATGATCTTACCAAAACAAAATCCCACTCACCATTTTATGATTCCATTACAAACATGGGCACTCTACTCTCTCTACTCTAGTACTCTACTTACAATATGCAACCACTTTGGTCTTGGGAGTTAGAGCACTACTATAAGACAGGCACAACAAAAGGATTTGCAACCTAATTAGATAGGTCACTTAAAAGTCATGATTTGCTTTCGATTAAGGAAAAGCACCAAATACGTGTGGAAGTACCCCATCAGTTGTTTGCTATAAATACAATTAGATGGTAGACCTTGATATCATGAATTTGCAAATAAGTTTCATTTTGCATGATTGGATGGGTCACTCTCAAAAAGATTTTGTTGTGCCACATGACCCACCCTAGTACCACCCCAATCAAGCTCTTGCAATTGTAAGAGTGATGAAATTATAATGGATGTACGGGGAGCTATGTATGGCTAGCAAGTTATTTGCTTGCTAGCCAGTCATTTGCCCAAAAAACTGATTCAAATTCTAGAGAAAGAGAAATGATTTGTTCAAAATATTGTAACTTCAAGTTACCTCCAACAATAGGTGACAACCAAGACATTTACCCCTCTGATTGAATGGTTTTCCAAGATGGCAGCTCATAAGCGGTTGACAGAAAATTTCTCCCCCACGCACTGGTTATAACTCACTAGATGTGGGACCTAGTATACTAGATATCCAAGAAGCTCTAGATTAGGGTTAGAGGGCAGCCTACAGATTTGATTTTGTTTTGCAAATTAGTTTTGAAAAGTGTAAACCAACGGCCATAGAGAAACATTCACACATTGCATGGGATTTCAATTCTGGATACATGTGAACACATAATATTATAGCCCTCGTCAATTTAGCTTCCCAAATGTCATAAAGATTACTCACTTCAAAAAGAACATACTTTTCTAAATTGCACTCATTTTATACATATATATATCCTCGGAACTCCCAAGATTCATTAAGAGTTCCTCTTGCATTTGTAATAATAGCACAAAGTAATCTTTTCCATAGCCTCATTCCTCACCAAACTTTTGCTCTCCCTATTGACTTGGCTGTTTACTCTCATCCCATGCCTTGGTCATGAACCTAAAACTAAAGTTACTACACATATACCAAAACAAAAAGATAGAACAATACCTCACAAGGTGAAAGAAAGGAAACCTGAAGTTACATAACACATAGAAAACAACATTATACAATTATTTAAATTTCAGACTTTTATTATAAGAAACTCATGTCATGTAGTTCCCATTAAATGAAAAACATCCACCTATGAAGGAAGGTAGTTTGTTTGTTTTATTTATTTGTCGTGTTGAAATCTTCCAAACCACAATACCTTTTGTCACACTCTTGGTCTCATTGGGACAACCTCGATGAGAAGGGGTGAAATGAGTTGGTTTCATAATGTTTCAACTTATAGTGGAGAAGTTATTGAATATTCAATAAAATTTTATTTAAATCAAAACTAGAATTATAAGGGAATTTGGACACAATCTTGGTATTGTTGGAAAGCCATTAGTGAGTAGGATTCAAAGAATGTGATTTGAAATTTTTTAGACCTAAGGTCAAGAGATCTTGAATTTTGAATAGTTTTGTAAAATTGAAAATTCAATTAAATTACAAAAAACAATTTTGGAAAGAAAAATTAGTTGGGTAACCAATTTACACTTGGGCCAACATCACAAGCCACATTAATTAACATTATTGTAAGCTATTCCCTATATTTTAAGTGTTGCATCATGTTGCAATGGGGATTAAATGCAACTTTGCGAAGCTATTGTTTTGTCTAGAACATTTCACTTGAGACTATTTATGTTTTATAGTGTTGGTTTTGATAATTGAACATTGGAAACAAATGTGCCCCATTAATTAAAATTTTTTTTTTTGAAGGGTGCAATTTTTTTAAGGTGTACCAAAATTTTGTCACAACATCACCTCTTTTTGTTTTTTTATCTAGTCCTTTTTTACCATGTAAAGGCACATTTGTGGATGATTATGATGAAATCTAGAATTGTAATGGTCTAAAATATAACCCTTCTAAAGTTTTTCACAACTATTGATTCATTATTTTTTATGAGGATCAAAATATAAGGTAATAAAGACTACAATAAGGACTAGGCCCTTTTCATCCTGTGTGGGGGCAAAAGCATATTAAGGTGTCACAATTTTGACAAATTAAAGGCCCTTTTCAAAAAAAAATTCAATGTACTTGACAATTGGCTTAAAATATGAATATTTAGATTATATTGAAAATAACATTTTTCCATTTCCACTTTCAAATCATGATGCTATAAGATATATAAAAAATATTTCAAAAGAAATTATTTTTAAATAATTAGTTTGAAATGTTGAAAAAAACTTTTAAAATAATTACAATTTTTGAAATTTAAAAAAGTCCATAACATAATAAATTAAAATCACATTCCCTTCATTCAATGGATCTTTAGTTTCATAATCATAATTCATCTAATGTCCCAAAGTTTCAAACACATAAGATTAACACATTGTAAAATAAAAGTCCATATCCATGAGTTTTGCAAGTATGATAAAAGAATGTGGGCAAAATTCAAAGTTCATTATTTATTGGCTATCCACAATTTTGATTTGATATTTTCATTTTTGAAAGGTTGATTATGATAGCTTTAAATAAATGAGTCCTTTTTTTATTATTTTAGTGGATCTTATTTTATTTATTTTCTTGTACTTAAGGAATACATGAAAAACTACCATTGTGAGGTCCATATAAAGTCACCGTAGTGTGTGCAAACACCTTGTGGTACACCTTAAAGAAATTTCACCCTTAAGTGAATTTTTTTTTTTACATTCTTATAAATAATCATATAGAATTGGTTATCAACATTACTTATTTTAAAGTCTAATGCACAAAAGAAATCCTTTGTAATATTTAGTTAAATGTTGTGATTCCTTTGGTTTGTTTTTTTTTAAAAATTCATTAGGTAGGTCCAAAACAATTTTAAATACAAAAAACACAATGTAATTTAACATCTTAGAACATTTCCAATGATGCCCTTCACAATATGTTTTGGATGGAATTCAATCAAGTTCTTGCTTGTTAGGGGTAATAAATTGGCTTAGGGTTAATATATGTGCACAAGATGTAGTGCTTATAAAAGGTTATACACCATATAATAATTATTGCTCTTGATTGTCCAAATAAAATGATGGGTTCAAGTAGTGAATTTATTTAAACTTTGTCTCTCAAGTAAAAACACAATCAAAGCAAACACCCAAGTGAGTGGACACTCTTTAAAACTACATTTTTGTATGTTTGAAAAATGACAACTGAAGCATAATAATTTGGATTGTCATAATTTTTTTGAAACATTTTCCATTAATTACAAAGTTTACATGCTCAAAGTTTGACACAAATGAAAAATGTTTTTGCATGTTCAAAGCACTCAAACCTCAAGAGTGAATAATCCTTGTTTTTTTCAAATGTCCTTTTTTTATACCAAATGTGCACCATTCCTTCTGAAAGTTGGATAGGCTTTTAACATTAATGATTAGAAGGGCAAAAAGACTTAAAATAATGATTTTTTATATATAATTGATTTAAACACATTGGATTCAAAAGTGTTTTTGATCCTAAAAATTATGGATTTTGAAAATGTGCATTTAACAAAAGTTATTCATGTTCATGAGATAGAAGGCATGAATGTATAATATACATGATATAAAATCAATTTGTAGTCATTTATATCTAAAATTTAATGTTAAAAGGGGTTACCCAAAATATAAATTTTAAAGTTATAAACCAACAAAAAAAATGACACGTGTCATGTGAAGTCCTTAGAAAAAGACTTTTACCTTGGTGCCCTTGGCTCTTTTGACTATGTTTTCACCTTCTCACATTTTGGTGTCCTAGTTTTTTTATTTATGGGTGACAATTGAAAAATAATAAATTTGAAACCATTTTGGATATGATAAACATTGTTGGATTAGAGGCCTAAATATTATAATTAAGCATGGGTGAAGTGGCTCTTAGAGTCTTTAATTTGAATTACTTTTAACAAATGACTTCATTATACTCATTAATGGAAGTTACCAAAACCCTATTGTCATGTGCTATTAAGTTGGCAACTAACACTATTTAAACTAACAAATTAATAAAAATAAAACACACAAACATCATTGTTTTTTGTGTGTGGTTTATGAACTTGGATTCTTGATTTGTGGGTGAGTTTCATTTCATAACACAATTTTAAAACTCTAGATAAAGGAGCCCAAATATAACAAGCAACCAAACACAAAAATAGTTGGAACACTATTCAAATTAAGTTGGATTCCACTAACAAAAGAATTCACATAAATTAAATCTCTTGCAATAAGAATTTAACATCGTTGTAATAGTTGTAAATGCCAAATTTGTATTAGTTCAAATTTTCAACATAAATTTATGTATTTGACAAGGAAGAAAAGATCATTGTTATACTAGAAGGACATTAAATGTGGCCCAAAAGGTTAATTATGCATGGTAGGTTGGACCACACTTAATATCATAGTGAAAAAAATTTCAATTGCAAAAATATATTGTATAAATTAGATTTGTCAATAGGGATTCATTTTGAACTTAAATAAACTTGAATATGTACAATGTAACTAGTGCAATTACTTATTATGCAAAACTAATGAAATAGGGTTACAAACTTTTGTTCAAGCAAAATACTAAGAAATGTAAAGAAGGTAACAATTGGATTTTACACTTTGTTGTCGTTCAATCATCAATATGATGGATCTTGAACTTACAATTGCTTAAAGACACAGTAATTTTAATTAAACAACATATCAATGAAAACAATATTAGTAAAATGTTCTGCATCATATCAAACTTAGTAATGTACATGTGATTTAAGTTCACAATTCATGGTTAAACAAGGCTTTTATAACATGTGATTTATCTTAAAGTAATTTGTTAATGGGCCATTCACAATTGGGGTGCCCAAAAGGATTATTTAATTGAAATACAATTACAAAATAAAAATTTGATGAAATTTTATAATATTTTTTGCATTACAATTATAGTGGATTGTTGTATGCCTATAATTAATTTTTTTCATGTTAAATTAATAAATATATTTAATAATATATTTGATGCAATATAAATGTATATTTGAGTCTTTAAAATAATTATATTAATTAGTTGTCTTAATTCTAGGTTTTTTTAAAGGAATAAAATATACATTAAGTAATGCAATTGACTTCTTTTTTTTTGCAGATAAAAAATTAGATTATTTTTTTGTTTAGCACCTTGGGCATAACCAATCCTTTGTTATAGGCTTATAAGTTTCCAAATTTATATTTGTATAAAAGTGAATATAGTCGTCATATAGCCACTTATTGAACCATGTTCATATACAAAACCAAGGTGGCATAAATAGTCCTTTTTGACATGTTTATAAGTTTTGTAAATTAAAATAATGTTGAAATGTGTTTTTTATTTATATAATGTCCTTTTTCATATATCAATCTAGCATTTGGCTAATTTTGGAAATAATTGAATAAATAATAGTCTTTTAGTGCATTTTAATCCATAACCAATGCACTTTTAAGCATAGTGAAACAATGGAAAAACACTATTTAAACATTGTTGTTTAACATGGTCTTAAAAATTTTCACCCAATCCCATGTTGTCACATCATCATATTAAAACTAGTCACAACTAACTCATGACGTGCTAATAGCTCCCCTACTACCCCATTTTTACTCCATTCAAATCATAAGAACAATTTGGTGTGGGCAACTTAAGTCAATTGGAAGGAGTTTCTAATTATGGTTTGTGGAAAGTCAAGTTCAAGAATGCCATTGTTGTAGGAATAGAAAATTTGTGGGGATTGGTATGTCAAATCATAATAGCCTAGACAAATGAAATCATGTCATCAATCAATGTTGAAAGATGTTTTTGAAGCAATTAATGTAACCACAAGTAAAAAATACAAGGTGATATTGATTTGGATTATTCTTGTACCAAGACATGAAGTTATTTTAAATATGATATTGAGACAACTTTTTAGATTGCACAACACAAAAATCTAAAACGTTGTAAATTTGATGAATTGTGAGTATTCCATGAAAATGCAAGAAGAGTTTTCATTCAATGGCTTTTGTAGAATTGTTAAAAAAATTGTCACGAAGATGGTGAATGTCAAAAATCAATGGATGATGGAAAGGTTGTGCATATTATTATATTAAATGCATTGGCTAGTAGTTATGAAACTCTCATTGGGTAGTTATAAGCTATGATGCACATGCCTAAATTTGTGTTACATTAAATTTTTCGACATTTCCCATTATTAAACTAATCCTTAGCATTATTTGTTTCATAGGATTATAAAATGGTACTCATTTTAAGGAAGAATGTTATTATATTGTTAAATTCAAGATGAATCAAAATGAAATTGTTCATATTGACCACATAAGGGACTTTTTAAGTTTTGTACAAATTTGTCATTGTGCATTTTTACATATAAACAAAGATCAAACAATTGCAAGAATTGTGGGAATAGGGAATTTAGGTTCATGTGTCCTTACAAATATCAAAATATTAAAACCTAAAACCAGCCACAAAATTGACACCAAATCAATGTTATGCATGAGGGCAAGAGATAATGGACAATTAGAAAGACTAGCAAAAGGAAAAAAATGAAATGTTGTTTGAAATTGTTGTCATGATGTTGAATTTTGAAAATAAAGACACAAGTTAGTATTTTGATTCTAGTGCCACAATTGAATGTGTTATGAGTGATGGTAACAAAATTAACAAGAAAGTGGTTGGAGGTAATGTGTTTTAGGTTAAACAACAACAAGCCACTTTCATGTTGTCTAAAGAAAATGCAATGCCTTAATTTAATGTTAGTTGTTACAATGAATGTGTTACAAGGAAGACTTATCATAACCCCAAACCATAAGTCAACATTCACTTAACACTTGAAATAACAAATGGCCACTTTAATTTAATTTATGTGGACCATTGATTGTGATGGACATCATTTATTGGTTTTAAATATTATTTTATCATTTTCAAAAAATATATTTAAAAAGGGATTGAATTGTTTTTGCAAACCAAGGGAGGAAATTTTGAAAAATTGGAAGTTTTCAAATAATAGATCTTGAAAGTGTAAAGAAAAGAAATTCAAGGTGGTTTTTTGGCACTAAATTCATAGCATTTTTTTAAGGAAAAGACATGAAAACCTAGCTTATTAAATTATTGGTTTGGACATTGGTGGTCAAAACAATAGGGCTTAAACATGGTAAAGTATAAATTGATTATAATCCTTGGCATTTTTTCAGAAAGTAATGAAAAAAAAAATTTGGTAGGATTTTAAGTTTAAAAGAACTCATGATTTTACAAGGACTTCCAACATTGTTCAAAATTATGGAACTTTTTTTCTCCAAATGTATTTCAAAAAGTAGATTAAAAGTACTTAAAATGAGTATTGCATTTTTGTAATATTTTTAATGTATATATGATACTTTTAGAAATTCGAAACATGACTATAATGAAGATGTAATTTTGTGCATGCCATACATAAGTATGTTCCTTTTTTGGTATTATATAATATTTCATAGAGCTATTTGCAATCTATTTTTAAAAATTAGACAATAGTTGAAATAAAATGTGTTACCTTAGAACTACTCATTAATGATATTTTTTTACTTGTAGATTTAATTATTATTATTTATAATAGTCGTGAATGAATGTACTGGAAAAAAAAATCAAAGACCCCAATTTTGCTTTGGGTAGCTTATTTTCCTTGTATATTTTTTCATGTTTTCACATAACAATGTATTTGATAAATAAAAGCCCATCATTTAGGTTAATCTAATTGTTTTAAACTACCTTTATGTAGCTTTTAAGCAATGGTTATAAGATGTTAAAAGTCTTAATACATATTTTTCACTCATTATATTGATTCCAAATTTTTATGACATGTACATAAAGTATTCACATTGAAATTTTATAAAAAAATTATTCTATTTATTATTATTATTAACAATCCAAAATTCAAAAATTAAGTAGTGGTTATGATTGCTTTTGGTACATGTTAGTATGACTGCACCCTTAATAAATTCCATATGAAAGGTTGCTCATTTAGAAAACTTTTTATCATACATGTTAAGGGGGAAAAATATCAATCCAACGAAAAATGACCAAGATTGGAACTTTTAAAAATAAGGTTCAAATTTGGTCATTCAAAAGTCCATAGTTATTTGTTAGTTGAAGTTTTGTTGTAATTTTTTTCAATCCATATATTTTTTCCCATCATGTATCATATGTTGAATCCCTATAAAAAATATTGAGATGGAATCATTAAAAAAATGCATTTGAATGTTAATGCAAAACTTAGATTATAGTCCATATGTCCACCTTAAAAGTCCATTACTATATGATTGGTGTATATTTATTGAATTTCACCCTTCAATAAATGTTCTTATTCAAGTTGGCAATCTTAATCCATAAATGTTTTTGTCAAATTGATTATTTTACAATGTGTTTGTGGCATTTGCATACAATATACTTTGCAAAAAGTCCATAAGCATGCAAAAAATGAGTCACTATAGCTTGCATCTACCCATCACATAACATTGAAATACATTATGATATGCCACTATTTGTGGAGGCAAGTATTGACTTAAGGTTCAAAGGTTTAATTGAATTTGGAGATTATCACTAGAAGAAAAACATGTATTTTTGACTAGTCTTTGTGACTAAATTTTAGTCGCAAGAGACATTTTGCAACTAAAATCCCTTTAGTCGCCTAAGACAAGTTGCATGTGATAAATTACTCGCAAATGACAAAGGGTATTGTATGAAAAAAAAGTCAACAAATACATTTCATCCTTTGACTTCATTGTATACGTATTATCACATGCAACTAAGATGCAACTATTTTAGTCACAATTGAAGGCAAATGATGTGCTGCCACGTGTCTTAATATTTTATTATTATTATTATTATTATTTGAAATAATCTAGGACGTTCAATTCAAATATTTTGATGATATTATATTATGACACGTGGCCCAATGTGAGTATGCCACATGGCATTAAATTTTAAAATAAAAATAAAAATATTAAATTGGTAGGTACGTAGGTAGGAACATAAATAGGTGCCTACAAACCTAGGCTACATACCAACCTACCTACTTATGTAAAAAAATAGGTAGGTAGGTTCTACTTTCCTAGGTTGAATATTTATTCATATAGGTAGGTATTAAGGTAGGTAGGTACATAGGTCAACCTAACTGGGTAGGTCAAACTAGGTACCTACCTAGCTAGGTAGATAAATAGGTTGGGAAGGTAAGTACTTTTTAAATGTGCATAATTTGTTTTTTTGTTTTGGGTCAAGCCTTTTGATTGGCTCATACCATGTGCACATTTTTTTAATGTGGAATTGGATGACCACACCCTTTTGTTTATATAGTGTTCAAATTGGGAATGAAAAACAAACAATATGGGATAAGTTTTGAAGTTCCAACTTCTTTACAAACTAAGTTGTAATTTCAAAACTTTCTTCATGCCTTACTTTCTTAGTTTTTAGAATTATAAACAATTCAAATACTAAATAATTAGATAATCATTTAATTAATAATGATTAAATTTACATATATTTAAATTATAAAGTAT
>Ga0209208_10004913_pt1 | contig 18772 bp, 9 predicted proteins | sample S1TSphfallax_3_FD_187694 | JGI IMG/M metagenome (GOLD analysis project Ga0209208, IMG submission 187694) | Host-associated microbial communities from peat moss isolated from Minnesota, USA - S1T2_Fd - Sphagnum fallax MG (SPAdes) (version 2) | ecosystem: Host-associated > Plants > Peat moss >... | reverse complement strand
ACACGTGGCAATCAAAACCCACCTATTTTTAAAATTTTAAATATTAATCAATGAAATCTAAATCGTCCAATATATGGCTAATAAGATATTGACACGTGGTGCATAGGTAGGTAGGTAATAATTAAACCCTACTAAATAGGTTTACTTAGGTATGCAAGTAGGTTAAAAAGTAGCTAGGCTTAGGTTATATAGGTAGGTTTAAAATAATCCGATTTTATTTTTAGGTTTAACCATTTCACAAGGGTCAAGTTTTTTTCATTCACTCATCCTCAATGGCACTTAAAATTTGGCTAATACATAGCTATTGCTCATACTTATATGTTGAGCCAAATAGAATTTGAAGCCAAAGGATATGGGTTAAAACATTCCATTGCAAACCTCATGAATCAACCTAGTTGCACATTACATGCAACTATTGTATTAGATTATACTAGCCAGGGCAGGGCTCTATTGCAGTTGGTGTCCAGAGCAAACTTGAAGCCCTCCTCTTAGCGCATCTAACAAACTAAGAATCGTTGAAAACAGATTAGAAATGAGAAAGTTATGGCCCCCCAAAGTAAAGGGGGTCAAAAACTCAAAAAAAAAACTATTGAACATTATAAAGGCCGGTTCTTAAACATCCAGAAAGTTCATTTTATGTTTTTTTTTGCTATTAAAGTTCCAATGTGATTTGTAGGATTTCAGGTGGCGCTCCTATAGCACTTTAAATCGTTTAAAATGAACAAGAAATAAGAAAGTTATGAGGTTTGAACGTAGGAGGGGTCCAAAGAAAAAAAAAACCAAAAACGTTTTGTAATTTGGAAAGCTTATTTTTCTTTCTGTTAGTTTTTCATTACTCCTTTTCTTTTGCACTTCAAAGATGATTATAGGATATTTTAAATAATTATGATTATTTAATGAAAATATTATTTTAATATTATTATCTAGCTTAAATTAATAATTAATTTAGGATGTTTATATACTTGTAGGTTATTAATGTAGCCTATTTAAATTAATATTTTAACATAAATAATAAAATTTAAATATATAATACTTGTTGAGTATATATACATATAATTGATTATCACTATAATTAGAATAAATTTTTAATTAATATTTACGATTATTTATAATGAAATTTAATATTATCATATTAATTGATTTTGAAAATAAAATTTACATTTTCTGAAAAAATATTCCAAAATAAAATAAAATAAAACATATTTAAACCATGGTTTAATTTAATTTAATTTATTTAATTTAGCCTAACTTAATTTAACCATTGTTAATTTTAGCCTAATTTAGTTTAGCCATACATATTTAAACCTAACCGAATTGAACCATATTTATTTTATCCTAATTTATTTTAGCTTAATTTATTTTAGCCATAAATATTATAGCCTAACTTAATTTAACCATAATTAATTTGGCCTAATTTAATTTAGCCATAATTAATATAATATAATATAATATAATATAATATAATTTAACCCAACTTGATTCAGCCATAATTAGTTTGGCCTAATTTAATTTAACCATATTTAATTTAGCCATAATCATTTAAGCCTAATAAATTTAACCATGGTTAATTTTATCTTAATTTAATTTAACCATAATTATTTTAGCTTAACTTAATTTAACTATGGTTAGTTTAGCCTAATTTAATTTAGTTTAATTTATTGTAGCCATTATTAATTTAATTTTGTTTAATTTAGCCATGGTTAATTTAACTTGATTTAATTTAGCTTAATTTAAATTAGCCATAATTAATTTAGCCTAACTTAATTAACCATGGTTAGTTTTTTTTTTTGTTTATTTAACCTACATTAGTTTAGCCATGGTTATTTAAACCTAGGTTAGTTTAGGCTATACTAAGTTAGCATGGGGTTAACTTAGTACTAGAGGTACATAACACTATTGTATATAACCTATGTAGATATATTAAGTATAATAATTTAAGTATGTATAAGTTCAAGCCATTATTTTTATGACACGTGTCCATGTTATATACATTTAGTTGCATGTTAGTTGCACACACAATCGTATGGCCCAAAAATTATACAATACCAAATTTATAGTTGCAAATATGACCAAAATAGTTGCAAACGACAATTAGTTGCATGCTAGTTGCATAGTGACTGGTTGCAAATGACAAGATTTCTAGTAGTGCATGGAGTGCTATTGGACCCACTAATTGAGGATTCTTGTGGTCCACTAATTAATTGTGATTTTTGTTCCACATTTGATGAAACATCACCATTTCTAGCTTCTCCATCTTCTACTATCTTCAATGGTGAATACCAACAAACCATTTCATCAAACACAACATTTCTACTCACTTGGAACTTTTGAGTGGAAGGGTTGAAACATCTATTTCATTTTTGTTCTAAGGAATATCCAATGAAGATACACTTCTAAGCTTTTGGGTGTAATTTTGATCTCTTTTTGTTAGGAACATGCACATATGCAATCTAACTAAACATTCTGAGGTGTGAGACATCTAGTTTCTTGCTTGTGAATTTTTCTTTAGGTGTCATGCCATGAACTGTTGTTGTAGGTGTTTGGTTCATGATATAAATTACAATTGCTACCACTTTAGCCCAAAAATATTTTGGCAAATTCTTCTCATTCAACATGGCACGTGTTATTTTTGTAATGTGCCTATTCTTCCTTTTAGCAATTCCATTATGTTGTGGGGAATAACTACATGAATATTTCCTTTGAATTCCATGTATTGGAAAGAACTTGAAAACAAGCAAGAAATGAAACATTCAAGGTTCATGAAATGAAACAATTGTATTAACTAATAAAAACATAAAGGTTGTATGCTTCAAATACTACAATCACAAAACTATGACTTGCAATATCTAACAAGGTTTGAAGGTTTTATGTGCACTCAAAGCCATGAAAGGAGAGAATGAAAGACTATAAAAAAAAGCATTCCACTGTATATTATTTCATAACCTTAAAGTAGCCGCCACCAAGCCCTAACCCTAGCCACCATCAAGCCCTAAGTAGTTTTTTCTTCTAAACCCTAAACTATTCAACCTAACCTAATTACTATAAGGATGAAAATATTATTCATCCTTTTGATGAATGTAAATCACATTCACCAACCTTGGGGATTAAAATCGAATAATATTTCTAACACCATGTTCATTTAAGTATTCACTGAATTCATTGGAAAAATACTTTCCCCTTCCATCAGACTTTAGGCATTTGATGCTCACACCCTTCTCCTTCTTTACCGTTACTTTGAAATTCAAAAAATGTTAAAACACTTCACCTTTGTGTTTCATGAAGTAGACCCACACCTTCTTTGTGTGGTCATCAATGAAACTCACCCAATACTTGCATCCTCCAATGGATTCTGTCTTCATGGTCCACACATATGAGTGGATCATTTCCAAAGGTTTGGAACTTACATGAATTGTTTGAGTTGGGAATGGATGCTTAGCTTGCTTCTCCAATTGGCATGCTTCATAAACTTTTGACATCACCTCTTCCATTCCAAATTTAAGAAGACCTCCAATAAGATTTTTTTTTCTCCATCAACTTAAGACGTTGCGGATTAACATGACTAACCTGCTTGTGCCAAATTCCAATGTCTCTAGCTCCTTTTCCATGTGTGAATAACATGGAACTCACCTCAAGCATGTTCACTTCATGTCTTCCACAAAACATCCATTTGGGTTGAATGTCACTTGTAAACCTTGTTCCACCGTCTGGCTTATCGAGACTAATTTTTTTGTTATGGTTGGAACATAAAATACATCTTTCAAGTACTTTGTTTACCCATCTTGCATGGACAATACCACCTTGCCAATTTGTGTGATGGGGATGTGTAGTGTCATCACCAATTTCCACAAACCTCAATGTTTTCAAATCCCTTGTGTCTCTAAACCATTCTCCATGATTAATCATGTGGTTTGAAGCTCCAAAATCCACATACCAAACATTGTTATCTAATACACCTCCTATCATTGAATTTTCCATGTGTTGCATCATAAATAATTGTTTATCACCGTGATTATTAGTTGATGCATAATTCCCTTGTTGTAGCTTTTCATTTCATGCATCATGCTCCCTTTGATAACAGTTATTTGCCATGTGCCCAGGTTTCCCGCAATAATAGCAATTTGAGTCATTATTTGGTTGCCGACCTTGATGACTTCCACCACAACCTCCACAACTTCCTCTTCCTCTAAAGTTTCCTCGTCCACCTCCATGCGACTGACCTTCATGTTGATGATTTCCACCATGTGAGCTTATGTGTTAACCTCAAAATGTAGTTTTACCACCTTTACCTCTACCTCTATTAATATTTGAGTAGAAAAACATTTCTTGTGATATTACATTGGATGAAGTACCAACAATTCTCATCTTTTCATTTATAAGTAGTGTTATTGTTAGAAATATTATTCAATTCTAATCCCCAAGGTTGGTGAATGTGATTTACATTCATAAAAAAGATGAATAATATTTTCATCCTTGTAATAGTTAGGTTAGGTTGAATAGTTTAAGGTTTAGAAGAGGAAACTACTTAGGGTTTGATGGCGACTAAAGCTAGGGCTTGGTGGCGGCTAGGGTTAGGGCTTAGCGGCGGCTAGGGTTAGGGTTTGGTCACGGCTAGGTTAAGGTTAAATGGCGGCTACTTTAGGGTTAGGAGATAGTATATAGTGGAGTGTTTTTGAGTGGTCTTTCATTCTTTCCTTTCATGGTTTTGAGTGCACATAAAACCTTCAAGCGTTATTAGATATTGCAAATCATAGTTTTATGATTATAGTATTTGAAACATATAACCTTTCTGTTTTTGTTAACTAACACAATTGTTTCATTTCATAAACCTTGAGTGTTTCATTTCTTGCTTGTTTTCAAGTTCTTTCCAATAATTATTAAGTTTTGGAAATCGAAAAATGTTTTTTAAATTGCAATTGAAGTACGGAATTGGTTATAGTTTTTTCCAAGTCCATTCAATTTCACAACCACTAGATCTTCATCACAGGGGTTCCTATAGATGCAAGAACATCTACAAGGTTTTTCATTGTTGTAAAATAGTCATTGATGTTCATATTTTTTTTTGTAGATTCTGCAACTCTTGCTTGAGCTGCATTTTGCAGGCTTGTGTATTGGTGTTATACATATTCACTAATGTATCCCAAGCTTGCTTGGATGATTTTTCATCTTGAATATGCACAATCATGGAATCGAACACACTCATAGAAAGTTAATATAAGACTTTCCTTATTTTTTCATGCCAAGTTTTATTGGTTTGAATTTGTTGTTGTGTGGGGTTTTTTGGGATAAAAGGTTTTTTTTCATCACTAGAACTCTCAATAACCTTTCCCCATCAAGAAATTCATAATCTTAAATTTCCACACTTGGAAATTGTTCTCGTCTAATTTCTAATTGTAATTTGAGAAAGATTGTCCACCATTTCTCGAGGTAACACTCAATGTCTTCTTGGGGTTTCACAAATGATTTTATTCTTCTTTGGTTTTTTAGGATTAGGGTTAGGGTTGAACAAGATGGACCTTACATATGTATGTAAGTCTCGAGTATTATATGAAATTTTATACTAGACATAGGTTTTATGTATATGTACGTATCTCATATAATATTTTGTATGGTGTTAAGTACATGATTACATACCAAATTTTTGTATGAAGGTTTTGATAATGTATTTGCGCTTCCTAATCTTCAAACTCCTTTCAACTTCTCCCAAGTTGTATTTGCTCCACTTTAAAATTTTGTTTTGATGTCTTTTCAATATAAACTTTTATCACAACAACTTTGTAAAGTTACACTGCTCACATATGACCTTGGATCGATCTGAATTTTTTTGAAACATCGAAAACTATGTTTACTACCATCTTTCAAAATTTTAGTTCATTTAACTTCATAAAATGAGAGATCTTGCTACTTCTTTGAAATCACCTTAAACTAGGACCTGAACACAAAATGATTTATAACTTGCTCTTAAAAACTCCAAACTCCTTGAGATTTTGGGGACACATTAGATATATGTCTTCTATATTTATTCAAAATTTCAGCTCTATTGATGACGACCACAAAGGGTTATTACTTTAAAAAAATTGACTTCAAAATTGAAGCTGAAACTTTAGATATTAGGATCTCCTTCAATACATATCCAAATGACATGAAATTTCTCTCACATATATTTTCCTTTATGATCTATAAGACCCCAAAGTTGTAGATCCAAAAATGCTTTAAAAAAAGGAGATATGATAAAAAAATACCAAATCTAACACAAAATCTTCAAAAGCTCATAACTTTCACAAAACATATCTTTTTCTTTTGGAATTTTGAAAATAGAAGCGTCTTATAGTTTTCTATAATCTTTTCCAAGTTTCACTCCAAGATCTTTTCACAGTAGATATACATCAAGATTTAAAGATTTAACTTGCACAACCTTTGATGTGTTGATTTCCTCTCATTTTTTTCCTTTTTTTTTTTTCTCTTCACATTCTTTCCTTTCTTTGTTTCTTTTTGAAACTTGACAAACTCTTATGATATTACTAGAGACTCTCGAGCTTTAGTTCTAGAGACTTTTTAGTTCTAGATTTCTTTCAATTTTTTCATCAAACAACCTAAGCACTAATACCATGTTAACAAATAAGAGATCTAGTCAAGTGCAAACATAAATCTTTATTAAAAAAAAATTAAAACATGATGTTGACAACGTAAAACATAACATCAAAAACTCCTCAAGGTTCTTGGCACATGAAATACACAAATTTGTGCAATGAAGAAAAGAGAACTAAACCATCAACACCAAGGTATTTAACTAAAAGATCAAACCACAAATAACCAAATTAATATAAGTGAAGAAAGTACTTAAACCTTGTGAAAGTAACCTAGTTATTTTCCTACTCTAGTAACTAATGAAACCTAACTAATTAAGCTTGAATTTTCAACAAAAATTTCATGATTTTCATTCTTTTTAACCTTTAAAAAAAATTTGTCAATTAACATCATGTAAAATTTGTTTATTTGTTTTTATTAGCACTTTTACAACATACAAAAATAAAATCATATGATTTCCCAATCATTAAAGATCTAGTTCACTCAAATATCCTTACATATTATAAATTGGATAACTTTAATATTGAAAATGAACCTTTCTTTTATAAATTGTGGAAATTTTGATTTTTTTCATTGAATTTTTTTTACACATTGAAATCATATCTCCAAGTTGATATTTGAAACTTCTTTGATTCTGACTATGAATAATTGACTCATTTTTACATGTAAATTACACATTTTATTACCACCCAACACCAAATATTACATATATATGCCCAGTGTTGAAATATAACCTTGATTATAAGTTATTTGCCCCATTTACATACACTCCATGCAAGATAAGTCAAAAAATTTACAACAAAATTGATTGCAATGAAAACTCCACCATGATACTTTGGATCCAAGTGTTGGCATTTCCAACAAATCCCAAAGTAAGAGGGTTGTAGCACAATTCACATACATATGTTGGCAAACATAATTTCTCGTTATATTAAAATATCAAAACAATTCTAAATTCAAATTCATGCATTTTAGACCAGATGGTGCTAGTGTGTGGACATGTTTATGGATGTTTAATCTATATGAAACCATATGCATATCCTAATATATGCTTGCAATAAACATTGCTTGACCATTGTAGATCAACCAAAGTTCCTACACCATTAGTATGTAAGTTGCACTTTAATAACTTCAGAGCTACTACCATTGGGCACTTGTTGCAACAATGGGCAACTTCTTAGACCTAACACACCCTCATAAGATCCAATGTAACTTATCAACCTCTGCACAAACAAAATTGTTTAGAGAAATTGAGAAGCATGGAAAAAAAATGTGAATAAGAAAAATGGATGGGTTTGAAGGCCATAAGAGAATGTGGTACCTAAAAAGGCATCGGTTTAGCCCCAAAGGGAGGAAAAAACAATGATATTTGTTTTGTTTCATGTGCAAACAATGCATTCGTTAAATAAATACCTTTAAAGTTTTGGGGAGTTAGCTCCAAGCACCATTTGAGTGTCATCCCATGCACCTATTTGGGTATGGTTTTGTCATAGTGGAGAAGTGAACTCCATCACCAACCATAGCTAACACTAACTTTCATTGCACTTTCTTCAAATACATTTGGTGGATAATATATTTGTAAGAATTTCTTGCAAGGGTGCACACCTCAAAGTTTTGATCTCTAGATGTGTGTTTGTCGAAAGTTCTCACAATGGTTGACGTTTGGGATATTTAACGCTCACAAGCTCCAGATAATCAACTACCAATTTTGTAGGAGGCACAAGTTCATGCGTCACAAGGCCATACATAATGTGCTAAAATGATTTCAGGGAGAAAGTGGCCATTGAAAACACTAAATCTTTAATATGTATGCACATTCATTGCATTTTTGAAACCCATTCACTCAACAACTCAAGTTTCTTGCACATCCTTTAGCTCCAACCAAAGGGTGATCACTTTGTCTTGTAGTCTAGACACATGAGCCTCTGCTCGATGGCAACATTTGAAATGGTCCAAACCCAAAAGACTTGTATTTGCACCATTAGCCTCTAAGTCACATTCAATTTTACCTTGTCGCTTTCGCATTTGCATCACATGTGCTTTTGATGAAAGGCATATGGTTGTAACCTATGCAACATTATAGTTTATTCTAGTTGCAATTCCAATTAGTTACAATTACAAGCAAACCCGTTATGCAAACTACTACTATTACATGATTTGCACAAACAAAATCAGACAAAGTGAATAAGCAAAATGAAAGCAAAGATGACCTAAGTTAACGGTAGTTGACATGGGGTAGTAATCAAGTATGGAGCTTGCATTTGATGGTTCCATGGATGTGTATTTTGTCTTCTTCCTTGGTGCTTCTACATGAATGCCAATTGTGTTTCCAACCACATTGGAAACTCTTATTATCATTTGTACCACACTTTGTTGAAAATGTTGGCCCCTAATCTGAATGGGCCTACACTTGAACAGTTAGGATGTCTATAGAATATGAATCACATACTATTACTTGGCCGGGGAGTAAGTTCCCCTAGGGAGACTTTTCCTCAAAGGAGATAGGGACTAGGTTCTTTCGGGGAGCATGTTCCCGAATGTTTGACAAGCAATTATAAGAGGTAAAGTTTCTCTTGGGGGAGAAGAAAACTTAATCCATTTCTCCTTGGGGGAGAAGGCAACTTGGAAATTTTGAACCTTGGTTCTTGTTTTCTATAATATATTTGTATTTCATAATTTCAAATTACTAGTTCAAAAAAATTGAAAATTGAAAATTGAAATTCTAAGGTGGCTTTAATGGAGCCATGTAAAAATAAATCAATTTTAGGGTTTTGGAAAATGGAGATGGCATGAAGCAATTGAAGTAGAGTAACAATTAGAAGCAACAAGGAAGAAATGAAATTAAAAAACCCTAGGTCTTAGGGGCATGAAGTAGTTGTTTAACAAAAAATGAAAAAGAAAGACAAGATTATGGTGGTGACTAGAAATGATTAAAGATCTGAAGTAACAAGGGGAAAAATATATATAAAACAACCTAGGTTTTATAGCAACGGTGTAAATGAGAATGCAAAAAACAAAGAGCACCAAAAACACAAATGGGGCATCAACACAAATTTTAAGCAAAACAAATTGGAGGCTTTTATAAGAGAAAATTTGTGTGTACCTCTAATGAAGTATGAAGAATGTTGAGAATGTGCATTCTTGAAGATTTTGTTGATTTGATTTCAAAATACAAAATCTCCTTGAGATCCTAAACCCCATCCCCTTGTTAAAAATACTATTCGTTTCTAATTCCCAATGTTGATGAATATGTTAAACATTATCGAAAGGATGAATAATATTTTCATCCTTGTAGTAGTTAGGTTAGGTTGAATAGTGGTGGCTAGGGTTTAGAAGTGAAAATTACTTAAGGCTTGGCGGCAGCTAGGGTTAGGGTTTGGTGGCGGCTACTTTAGGGTTAGGAGATAGTATATAGTGGACTGTTTTTGAGTGGTCTTTCATTATCTCCTTTCATGATTTTGAGTGCACATAGAACCTTCAAGCCTTGTTAGTTGTTACAAGTCATAGTTTGCATTATAGATGTTGAAGCATACAACCTTTGTAATCTTTTAGTTAGTTAATACAATTGTTCCATTTCATGAACCTCAAATGTTTCATTTCTTGCTTGATTTCAAGTTGTTTCAAATACCCCTCCATAATAAAACTCCCAACTTCTCAAGATCTGTGCAATCCCCATAGGTACATATTACAAACTAGTAGTAAAAAAATATTGAACATTATCAAGGACATTGCAAATTGTAATTTGGAAAGGCTTTCATAATGGTGAGAAGGGTGTAAACGAAATGAATGAATGAACAATTGTGTTGAATTTTAGTGCTACTAGGCTTCACAACTTAGCGGCTTTGATTTAAATCGCAACCTTACACTCCTTGTGCCTTAAAAAATAGTGAAATGATCATCACCATCCATCTAATGGTGGTGATTTGGGTCCCATAAATGGTCCCATTGTAAATTATTGTAAATTTTTTTTAGTTATATCTACATATTATAAATATCTTATGCTTCGATTAAATCAGGGGTTGTTAGTTTTGACATCAAAGCATATTTATGCCTACTGGCTTTAGATTGGAATATTTGTTGGGCGTATGGGCTAAAGGTTGGAATATATTTTAGAATATGGCTTAAGGTTACAATCCTTTTTGGCATTTTACATTAAGATTACATTCTTTTCATAACATTTTGGGCTATTGTTGAAACATTTTGTAAGAATTCGGTTTGAGGTTGGAGTCATATATTAGTATGGCTCTTGAAGTATTCAATTAATGGGTCTTTTTGCATATGGCTTATGAAAAAGGACAAAATGGGGAAATTTCAAATTTTCTAGTGCAATTTCAATTTCAATTGATCTTTTCTAACACGTGTGGTCACTCTTTTACTTCATAAATTTGAAAATAGATCCTTGCGGAAATGACAACAACACTAAAATGTTCAAAATTGATCGGAAAATTGATGTTCAAAAGTTTCTTGGGGAGGTCTTTAAAGTCTCCCCATGGAATGTTATTTTGAACTCTCCATAGGGAAGTCCAAGAGTTCCCCTAGAAATGGCTCTAAGCTCTTTTCGGGGAATGTTGATATGAACTCCCCTTAGGGAAGGCTTTGAGGTCTCCTTAGGGAATGTCGTTTTGAACTATTTTCTATTGGAAACAACTTGAAAACAAACAAGAAATGAAACACTTAAGGTTCATGAAATGGAACAATTGTATTAACTAACAAGAAGATTATAAAGGTTGAAGGTTCTATGTGCACTCAAAAAACCATGAAAGGAGAAAATGAAAGATAACTCAAAACCACTCCATTATATATTATTTCCTAACCCTAAAGTAGCCGCCACTTAACCTTAACCTACCCGCCGCCAAACCTTAACCTACCCGCCGCCAAACCTTAACCCTAGCCGCCACCAAACCCTAACCCTAACCGTTGCCTAACCTTAGCCGCCATCAAACCCTGTGAGGCAACTTTTGTCCCTCTACTTTCGGTTCTATAAGGTGACTATGCTTGAAAGCACAAATGCGAGTGTACTTCTAGATGTTGGATTACGTTCGTAGTTGAGATTAAACACTTTGCCTCCTATACATCATTCACAACTTAACATTCATAGATATATTTTATAGATTCCCACATTCCAAATCCTAGAACCTTATATTAAATTGTCATCTCTTAAACAAACTTTTATGGACTCAACACTTTCTTAAACTTGGCTACAACCAGCAATCATTTGAAATATTGTTTCTAACACATAGGTTGTTCAAATCCAGCTTGCTTTAGCTCTTTAAAAAGCTAACTATTAGGCGCACCTTCCTACCAAATCTCAAGATCTGTAGCCAAATAACTAGGAAGTTATGCTACGAAACCCAAGAGGGTTTTGCAAAGGCAGTCGGTCCAACTTGACTGCAGACCACCAGTCACTTGGAGAATTGTTTCTAACACACAGATTGTTCAAATCTGGCTTGCCTTAGCTTTTTGGAAAGCTAACTACTAGGCGCACCTTCGTACCAAATCTCAAGATCTGCAACTAAATAATTAAGAAGTTATGCTACAAAACCCGAGAGGGTTTATGAGCTTTCTCTAAGGTTCCAACCTTCCAATACTATCCCTACTCACCTCCATTCCTTCAAAGCTATTACAAGATTCCCATTTTATTTTCTTTCCTCTTCCCAACTACCAAGGCTGATCGTCCTTTTCTTCAAGAGACTTGTAAGAACTAGAACTTCTCAAAATTGAATTCAAAGTTATCTCCGATGGGAAAAAAAAAGAAGCCCCAATCATCCAAGTTCGCCTTTTAAAGAGAAGGAGAAGGAAGGTGAAGGTAGACCCAAAGCTTGGTGGCTAATGAAAGGAGAAGGAGAAGGTTCTTTGCTTGGTGGTCAATGGAAGGAGAAGGAGAAGGTTCTTTGTTTGGTGGTCAATGGAAGGAGAAGGAGAAGGTTCTTTGCTTGGTGGTCAATGGAAGGAGAAGGAGAAGGTTCTTTTCTACCTATTCCCACTTTCCCCCCAAGCAACTTTACTTAAACCTTCATTTTTTATCATTTATTAAGGTTTCACTTTACAATGGTCCTAGGCCATTATTTACCCATTCCCTTCCTTCCTTGACCTATAAATTACGATCGTGTAATTTGATGTCACAAGTCCCCTCCACCTTCATTATCAATTTGATTTTGTTGAAGATCTTTCCTCTTTTCCTTGAAAGTATGGCGTCGCGCACGGTCACGTCTTACGGGCCCCAAGCTGCAAAAGTGAACGAAGAACCGCCTTCGAAGTCATCTTTAGATTTGACCTTAATGCAACATCCTTGTGATGAAGAACTCGAACCTCGAGAGGTGCGCGCTCGTCTTGAAATTGAACCCCTTCGAGCTTGGTACTATCGTATTTCGCCAAACTCCCACACCCTGGTGATCTTGTTACAAGTCGACCGTACTTTCGGTGACGAACCTGAAACTGTTTGTGGAGGTTATTACGAAACCGAAGACACTTCTATCTTTGCTTGGTCTTCAGTTCCCAGCGTTGGACACTATCGTTGGTTGCGCGGTCCAATTCGTCAACTACCTCCTAATAGCAAGGCGGACTACCTAGTTTGTACCATTCGACGCATTCTAGACTTCCTACAGTTATGAACTATGGCATAGCCCAGGACTTAACATGTACCTGCAGCTCCTTGTCGAGCTTATTCATGATCTAAATAAATGTTTTAGTCCTTATGAAACTCTTGTTATCATTGGCACACTATCACATTGTCTATTTAATCATTAAGCTGATTTGAATCAACCCTACATTCCTACGGCTTGAAGATTGCTCTATCTCTATTGGGCCTTTTGTTAACCCCCTACCCCTACTTCATAAATTCCCAACATCCTTGCTCCTTGCTAAATACTAATACTAGACCAATGTTTTGTTATACACCATGAACTCTGGTGTTTGTTTTTCTTCCCCCAACCTTTTAGAGATTTCTCACCCCTACTTACGCCAGTAAGGTTCTAAAACTATGGTTTACTAACTTTTTGCTGAAGAAAAGAACTAAATCAACCAATATTGTATTTCAGAAAACAAAATAACCCCCCCACACCCTGTGCGTACATCAACCCCTATTTTAACACAAAGTTGTTACACCCCCCTAATAACCTCACCACACTCAAATACTCCTAACAGAATTCTTAACCATTGAGACTACCAGCTGTGGCCATGTCGATATGGCTCACAAACCCTAACCTAGCCGCCACCAAACCCTAAGTAGTCTCCACTTCTAAACCCTAACCTAACTACTACAAGGATGTGTATACTATTCATCCTTTTGATGAATGTTTAGCACATTCATCAACATTGGGAATTAGAAACGAATAGTATTTCTAACACTCCCACTCTATGAAGTTTCTAATCCGAACATGTTTATCAACTTATGATGTCGTTCTTTTGATAATGCCTTGGTAAGCACATCCGACACCATGTGTTCCGTTGGACAATATTCGAATCGAACTTCTCCATTTTCAACTCGTTCTCGAACAAAATGATGTTGTACATCAATGTGTTTTGTTCGTGCATGGTGAGTGGGATTCTTGGTCATATTGGAAACAACTTGAAAACAAGCAAGAAATGAAAGCTTCAAGGTTCATGAAATGGAACAATTGTATTAACTAAAAGAAGATTACAAAGGTTATATGCTTCAAATGCTACAATCATAAAACTATGGCTTGCAACAATTAACAAAGGTTGAAGGTTCTATGTGCACTCAAAAACCATGAAAGGAGAGAATGAAAGACAACTCAAAACCACTCCATTATATACTATCTTCTAACCCTAAAGTAGCCGCCACTTAACCCTAACCTAGCCGCCACCAAACCCTAACCCTAGCCGCCACCAAACCCTAACCCTAACCGCCGCCAAACCCTAAGTAGTCTCCACTTCTAAACCCTAACCTAACTACTACAAGGATGTGTATACTATTCATCCTTTTAACACATTCATCAACATTGGGAGTTAAAAACGAATAGTATTTCTAACACTCCCACTCTATGAAGTTTCTAATCCGAACATGTTTATCAACTTATGATGTCATTCTTTGGATAATGCCTTAGTAAGGACATCCGCCACCATGTGTTCAGTTGGACAATATTCAAATTGAACTTCTCCATTTTCAACTCATTCTCGAACAAAATGATGTTGTACATCAATGTGTTTTGTTCGTGCATGGTGAGTGGGATTCTTGGTCAATGATATCGCACCTTGATTGTCGCATTGAATCACCATCATTTTCTTCTCCTCCATGTATCCTAAGTCCATCATCAATTTTGTTATCCATATGGCTTCTTTCGTGGCTTGCGTGTTCGCCATGTATTCGGCCTCCGTGGTGGACAATGCTATTGTAGGTTGTCGTTTGCTACTCCAAGAAATGGCTCCCCCTCCGATCATAAAAACAAACCCTGTAGTGGACCTCCTATCTTCAAGATCACCACCCCAATCTGCATCGCAATATCCAAGAACTTCCTTGGATGGTGTTCCACCAAATTATAATTTCATTTGCAATGTACCTTGCAAATATCAAAAGATTCGTTTGACGGCCATCCAATGCTCCATGTTAGGGTTCGCCATGTGTTGACTCAACACGCTTATTGGGTATGCCAAGTCGGGTCGTGTGCACAACATGGCATACATCAAAGAGCCAACCGCTTGTTGATATGGAAATCCCTTTGATTCATCATTTCCATTCGCATTCCTTTGTAACTTCACCTTGGGATCCAATGGAACTCTAATGGGCTTACATTCCTTCATTCGAAAACGCTTCAATATTTCCTTGAGGTATTTGATTTGCTTGATGCGTAGGAGTCTTTCATCACGATTCCTTTCCACCTCCATCCCCAAAAAGAAATGCAACTCCCCTGGGTCCTTCATTTCAAACTTTTGAGTCAATTCCTCTTTGATTTGCAAAAGTTTGTTTTGATCGTTGCACACCAAAATGAGGTCATCCACATAGACCACAATGAAAAACTTCACATCTCCCACTTGTGCAACGTACACGCTAGGATCGGCCTCACTCTTCATAAATTCAATGCTTTTGAAAAATGCATCTAACTTTTGATTCCATGCCCTTGGAGATTGTTTCAAACCATACAAGGACTTCTGAAGCTTACACACGAGATGTTCACCTCCTTAGTGCACGAACCCTTGAGGTTCCTCCATGTAAATCTCCTTTTCAAGTTCGCCATTAAGAAATGTGGTTTTCACGTCCATTTGATGGATCTCCATGTCTTCCAAGGCCATCAATATAAGAATACAACGAATAGATGTAAATTTTGCGACGGGCGCAAAAGTTTCATTGTAATCCACTCCGTAGGTTTGGGTAAAACCTCTTTCCACTAATCTAGCCTTGTAGCGTTCCACCTCCCCATTTGCGCCTTGTTTGATTTTGAACACCCATTTGCAAGAAACGAGTTTCCTACCAGCGGGAAGTGGTACCAAAGTCCATGTGTTGTTTGTCATGAGGGAATCATATTCTTCTTGCATCGCACACTCCCACTCCTTGGAATTTTCACATGTCAATGCTTCTTCAATATTTTGGGGCTGCTCCAAAAATGCAATGGTGGTGCGCTCCACCTCCTTGGTAGCAATGCACCAATCCCGAGGCCATTCCCTTCGTTGCCTTTGAAGTCTTTCCCTCGGCACATCTTGTGAAGGTTCACAAGATGGGTTATCATTGGAAACAACAAATTCTTCTTCCGATGAAGAACTTGGTGTGGATTCACTTTGCACACCTTCCATTCTTGTTTCATTCAACGGTGTATCTTGACTAAAGGTTAATGGTTCTTCTCCTTCAACTTCTTCATGCACAACTACATTTTCTTTTTTCTCAAGATGAGGTACACCAACTATTTCCTTTGACCCTTCAATGAACACGACATCTCTACTTTTGATGATTCTCTTGGTTTTCACACACATCAAGCGTACACCTTGGTGCCTTTGTAATATCCTAAAAACACACAAGGCATGGACTTGGACTCTAATTTGGTCCTCTTCTCATCGGGGACATGTGCAAAGGCTTTATAACCAAAAACTCTCAAATGAGACACATCGGGTTTCCTACCACTCCACGCTTATTGAGGGGTCTTGGAATCAAGAGCCTTGGTTGGACATCGATTTTTGATGTACACCACCGTGTTCACCGCTTCGCCCCAAAATTCAAGTTCCAACCCTTGTGCAAGAATCATGCTTCTTGCACATTCCATGATGGTTCTATTGGCACGTTCCGCAACACCGTTTTGTTGTGGGGAATAGGGCGCACTTGTTTGTAGTTGAATTCCACATTCCGCAAGAAATGCGTCAAATTTCTTAGACACAAATTCTCCTCCATTGTCGGAACGTAGCACTTTGATTTTGTGACCAATTTCATTCTCCACCAACGTCTTGTATTGTTTGAACTTTTCAAACGCTTCTCCTTTAGCCTTCAAAAGATAGACATGAGTTTTCCTTGAGAAATCGTCAATGAAAGTGAGAAAGTATCGCGCTCCACCATGCGATGTAGTCTTCATTGGCCCGCACACATCCGTGTGCACAATCTCCAAAAGTTGTGAAGCCCTCGTTGCTCTGTCCTTGGGAAATGATGTTCTTTGATGTTTGCCTTTGACGCATCTTTCACAAATGTGATGCAAAGGCACTTCTTTCAAATTCATGCCATCCACCATGGCATCTAACTCCTTAAGGCTTGCCATGTTGAGATGGCCAAGTTTTTCATGCCAAAGCATCGCACTTTCCTCCAAAGAATTTGCAACGTGTGCCATGTCCTTAAGCACATTCACATTAAGAAAGTACAAGTTCTTGTCCCTTCGTGCTTGCGGCACAACAACTCCTCGAGCATCGTTCACCTTACAACCATCCTTGTCAAACTCCACTTTGAAACCTTCCGAAATGAGTTTACTCACCAAAATGAGATTATTCTTCATTTTTGGAACATGAAGAACTTGGGTGATGGTTGTGTGTGTCAATTGGCCTCCCACTTGCATTGCGGCTTTGATAGTACCCCTTGCCAATGGCCTCCAAAACGGTGTCATCACCCATGAACTCATCATCCTTGGGGAAATGCGCTCGTACGTGATAAACCATTATTGTTTTAATGTCATGTGTTGTGTTGCACCCGAATCAACAATCCAATCATACATGGTATGATCATTGGCACTCAATGTTGCAAAAAACATTTGCTCGTGATCTTCACAAGCTTGATTAACTTTTTCTTTTTCATCATTTTTCTTCTACAAACAATTTCTCACAAAATGTCCGGGTTTTTTACAATAGAAGCAAAGCTTCTCATTTGACTTGTGAGTTTTGTTCACTAATGTGATAGTCTTGGAACTTTCACATTGTTTTCTTTTGGACACTTTGTGAAGCTACCTTGCTACAATGAATTGAAGGTCTACATCTTTCGTGGACATGGACTCCAAGCTTGTGACTAAGTTATCAAAGGAAAGGATCATGAGGAGTACCATGTAAACATCTACATCCGTAATGTTCACCTCGATAGAACGTAGTTGGTCCGCAAGGGCTTTCACCGTGTTGATGTGCAGAAGCATGTCATCTCCTTCTTACATTTTGATGGTGAAGAATCTCCTTCGAAGGAACAACTTGTTGCCAATGGTCTTAGCTTCATGCACACCACAAAGAGCCTCCCACGCACTTATCACATTGTCACAATATTGAATCTGTGCAAGTTGGGCATCCGTGAGATGTTCACAAAGCAATGCAAAAGCCTTGGTCTCTTTTTCATTGTAATCGGCCTTTACAACTTCTTCACTTGGCAAGCTGGCTCTCCCACCAACAAATTTTCAAAGCCCATGTTTGGAAAGCATCATGCGCATTTTGAACTTAAAAAGGTGAAAGTTGCCACCATCAAACTGCTCCATGACTTTCAAGGACTCCATTTGAAAAGAAGACATTTTGAACACAAATGCTACAACAAACACTCTCAAACTTGAAAGTTAAAGTTTTCAAGAACAAAAAGAACTCTCTTCCAAACACTTATTGGAAACAACTTGAAAACAAGCAAGAAATGAAACATTCAAGGTTCATGAAATGGAACAATCGTATTAACTAACAAGAAGATTACAAAGGTTGTATGCTTCAAATGCTACAATCACAAAATTATGGCTTGCAACAACTAACAAAGCTTGAAGGTTCTATGTGCACTCAAAAACCATGAAAGGAGAGAATG
>Ga0209208_10004912_pt1 | contig 18775 bp, 18 predicted proteins | sample S1TSphfallax_3_FD_187694 | JGI IMG/M metagenome (GOLD analysis project Ga0209208, IMG submission 187694) | Host-associated microbial communities from peat moss isolated from Minnesota, USA - S1T2_Fd - Sphagnum fallax MG (SPAdes) (version 2) | ecosystem: Host-associated > Plants > Peat moss >... | reverse complement strand
AAAAAAAAAAAAAAAGTTTATTTATACCCAAAAAAACAAAAGAAACAAAATATATGCAGGTGAGGGGATTTTTATTTTTAAATTTTTTTTCTAGTGTAATTTATTTTATTTTATTAAAATTTTTCTTTTTATTTTTCCAGTGTATTTTTACTGCATGATTTTATTCTCAGAGTTCTTAATTAATAATATTTAAATGTTAATTATTGTCAGGAGTTTAGTCAGCTGATTTTCATCGATTCTGACTTTGAAAATTTTGAAATGAGTAAAAAAAAAAGGATTAATTAAAATTAATTTTTTTTTTGACACCAAAAATAAATTAAAGACTGAGTTAGTACTTACATAAATACATTTTATTTGTTTTAATTTTCTGGGCGAACTCTCGTGACAAAAAGAATCCTGTGCAAAGTGTAGAAAGGGGTTTTTTCATGGTTTTTAGATTTGCCATATTTTGAGGGAAGAAAAACTCAGTAGTCGCCATATTTAGACAATGAGTTCCTGCTGGAGAATGCAGGCAGAACCAAGATGGATACTTTAATAAAATTTCTAATTTGCTGGTTGACCTTTAGCCAAATTTGGCTCATTCCTCTTGCCAAAATTGAAAGAAAACAAAACCACTGCAAGTTGAAGTTACATAGGATCCTCCTATATTTTGAATTTTTATAAATAATTTATTCTAGTATTTATTATTTTGATTTTTTTTTTTCTTATTCTTCTTCATTTTCTGCAGGTTTGATTTTTGTTCCCATTTGTTTTTGTTTTCCCCCCTGCCCGTTCCTCTGTCAGTGGAGGTTGAATTTTTGTTCGAGTGTTCTTTTGGTTTTTTACCCAACTGCCCGCGGTTTCTGCACGAGGGATTCTTCCGAGCAGAGCATTTTTTGTTCGTGTATTTTTTGCATTGTTTTCCCCCCTGCCCGTGTTTTCTGCACGGGGGTTTCTTCAGAGCAGCAGAGCAGAGCTTGTCTCTCTCTCGTCGTCTTCTTTCCTCTTCCTTTGCTCTCGCGGGTGCGCTTACTCTGGATTTCCTCATAGCAGAGCTTCTTCTTCTTCTCCTTCTTATATTTATTCTGGCACTGCAGTTGAAGTCCTAAATAGTTAAAGAAAACTCACTGAACTTTGTGTTTATTTTCCGAGGGGGCTCTCATCTGTGGCTTTTTGACGGTGCTGCTCGGAGGAGATTCAAACGGTGGAGAGAGAGGGTTCCTGATACAAGCGGAGGTTCAAGGGAGGAGGAATTCGTGGCGAGAGAAGGTGAAGGTTTCCATTTATTATTAGGCAGTGAGAGAGAGAGAACGAAATCAATCTGGTGGAGAAGAAGAAGGTTTTTTTCCTGAACAATAATATGTTCTTCTATGGAGGTAGTAGTAGTAGAAACGGTGCAGAAGCCATGTTTTCGACATTGTTGTCTGTATGGAATGTCGAACTTCAATGGCAAAAAAAGTCGTGAACGTGATGTTGTTTTTGTAGATCATCCTTTGTTGTAATATGCTGCTCTTCTTCTTCTCAATTTGACGATGTGCAAGTCATTGAGAATATTTTGCTGGAGAGTCTAAGAAGAAGAAGAAGAAGTTTGTCGCATTTTCTTTTCATTTTTGAGATTCTCTCTGAGAGCGTTAGTAGAAAGACGTTGTCGTAGACGGCTGAAAGACGTGAAGCTTGAAATAGAAGCCATTGAAGGGTGGTCCACATGTGTGTGTTCTCTCGTAGAGTCTCTCAATGGCAGTGGCATTTCAGGTCAGCAAAGTGTACATCTCTGCTGCTAGCTAAGGTTAAGCCTCTTCCGAGACAGAAAATGAAAGACAGAAAGAAGCCTCCTTGTAATGTTATGCCTATGTACCAATGGAGACAAGGATGAGATATCCCAGCAGGAATGCAGGTTGGCAAGGTAGGAGAAACAACCAGCTGCTCTGCAAAGGAGCATGCCTTGTACATGTTTCTGAGAAGATCATTATTAGTTCACAAGAGGTCTCAGAGGATGTAGAGCTTTTGCAAAAGAATGGTGGTGGCAACTACTGCAGTAGTACTCTGGACATCTGCCACCTGACACACCTGCTCATTCTGGTGAGCAAGAAGAAGAGGAGCAGCCCCTCTTCTCAAGCAGGATAGTTTGTTTCCTTTTATTAGCTGGCATTACATCTGGTTCATGTCTCTAGGACAGGAGTTCTGTGCTCCTCATAGTTCCAAATGGAGGATGCATCTCGCACTCCTTCTTTCCTCATAGATAGTGACCTGTGGGAGAAATTCAACCTAGAGCTCAGGGCTGCATGCCATTGGTGCACCCATCATCACACCACGACTCCAGCAGAGGCGGCAAAACAGTTGGAGCGTGGAGAGGGCTGGCCCCGGGATTGGATCTCTCGCAAGGTGAAAAACTCAACCAGACAGTTTGGTGGACTCTTCATTTGCCCTGCCCCAGATTGTGCAGGTCACTCAAATTCCAAAGGAGAGCGCAAACGACGCTGGTTTTGTCGGTTTTGTATTAATCGACATCTCGGAGTTGACCTCAAGAGCTTCTTCCAGTTTGATGAAGTAAAAGGCAAGTGGATTCAGGTATGCAGTCTTTGTCCAAGGCTTCATTTTCCAGGCTTGGGGATCACACCTTTTTGTTGTGGATTGCTAAACATTCATTTTCAGATTCCCTGTGTTGATCTGCTATATATATTGGGTTTCAGAAAATTCAAAGAAGGCTAAAGAGGTAGGTTTGGAAATGTGTCCCACTCTTAGCTCTTTTCTGCTCCTGTCATGTACTGCACCCAAATCAGTCATTAAGGGGTTTAATATGCTCATGTAGGTGCCCAACCTCATTTGCTGGCATTGCCTAGCCAAGGTTGGGGATGCAGTATGTGTCAACTGCCCTCAGAAACATACACAGCGAGCAAAAAGACCAAAGGAGAGCCTGCCTCCAACACGAGCATTATTGAGCTCACCAGGGATTGCAGGAGTTGGGGCAGGGGCAATAGTATTGCTACCATCAGCTGAGGATTGTGATTATGATGGTGTGTCAAGTGAGGGAAGAGGTGGACCGACAACAGAAGTTCACAGTATAGATGAAAGCAATTTCACAGTAGGTGACACACGTGTCCGTCTTGGACTCCCTTTGCATGTGTCACCAGTTTCTGATCTACGATTTGTTGGTGTTGGAGATAAGGAGCAGCGTCGAAGTGAACACCAGCATCAGCATCAGCATCAGCAGCCAGCCCCCAACTCTTTTGTATCACAGAAGGCAGGTGGTCCTCCTGTATTCAAGCTCTGTAACTCATTCTGTAAGGATCTTGCAATCTCAAAGAGTTCTAATGAATTTGATATTGTTGCAGCCACACAACTAAGACATGCTGGTAATTCTCTGGTAAGATGTGCATATACTCAGGCAATTTCACGCTCCTGGCTGAATATTTGCAACAAGACAGGGTCAATGAATGAGAAAGTTCACACAAAGTCCCTAATCAAAATTTGCAGATATCTCTGTCCTCATACACAGGAAGGAGGCCAAGACTCTCTGTCAAGGCTTATAATTTAGTGTTGAAGGGAGGGAGGCTGAAGGTTGGATGTTGGTTACTCACTTGGGTTTGATCAAACAGTGCCATTGACTGTCACTGTTTAGTCTAGAAATCAAATGACTTGCCCTTGGAGGTTTTTGAGCATGTGAATTATTCTGGATTCTGACCAAGGTCAGGGTGGCTTGAGTGGCGCTGTGGACACCTGAATATTCTGAATGAAAATCTGACTACCATTGTTTATAGTGCAGAGGCTAGAGATAAGTACATAGGGAGAGATAAGGATGCCTAGTTCTACTCTTTTGCATTTGGTGAAGGTTAGAATCATGCAAATTTCTTTGTCATTGCCAAAGGTCCAGATTGTGACAGGCCAGCTTGATTTGGCTGGTGCAGGGTCGTCTCTGCCGTGAGCCACAAGTGTCGATTGTCCCTCGTCTGCTTGAGTTTGTGAACAACTCCTGCACACCATTCCATGCCACTGGTAAGCACAGGTAAAAGTGGTTTAGGTGGCAATAAATAGTTTGAAGAATGTCCCACTTTAATCTTTTTATTGCTGTTGATGTTGTGTCACACTAGAGCTTGAGATAATTAGAACATGATGATGCCTCCATTGAATTTTTTAAAAAAAATTCTTCAATGCTTCAAGGGATCTGTCAACTCATGCTTGTCACTAAGAAAATGCAGTGTCACCTTGGTGGGCTTTACAAAGTCCATGATTTGCTTCATGTTCTTCTGACTTTGGTACATTTTGCAAGACTGATAATAACTGAGGGAAAGGGGTGAATGGAAAACAGCGGAGGCAAGGAGACATTTGCTTGGTGCAGGCTTCCAGCAATTGAGTGAATGTGAAGAATGGGCATTGCAGCCAGGAGGTCGCTACTTCTTCACAAGGAACATGTCTTCCATATTTGCTTTCGCCATTGGTCGCAAGTAAACCCTACCCCTAGCTTCAATCTTATAGGAAACAATTTGATCTCTTTTATTTTCTGAGGATCCCTGTCTACACCCACCATGACTTGGTTATGCTGTCTCACTTTGGTGTCACTGCACTCTGAAATATCAGTCAAAGGTTGAGAGTGTACTCCCCTACAAGGACTTTTATGTAATTGGAAAGGTTTTTATCTCTTTTGTGCAAAGTCTGCTTTCTTGTTCACATGTGAAATTACTCTCTTTGCTTGCCATATTTCCTTGACTGGGATGTTTCGATGAGGTTGACTCGTATTACAAGTGTAGCATTTCTGGATTGGGAAAATTGCCTTATCTCAAAGCTGGTGTTTGTCTTTCTGACTGTTGAATGTAGATATAAGCCTGGCAATGGATTCCATGTGGTGGCTGCTCATACAGACAGTCCCTGTCCCAAGCTGAAGCCTGTTTCTCATTCATCAAAGGGAAGCTTTTTGCACATTCAGGTGCAGACCTATGGACCAGGGCTGTGGCATACATGGTTTGACAGAGACCTCAGTGTAGCAGGTCGGGTTTTGCTTCGCAGGAAAGATGGTGAGCTTGTACATGAGCTTGTCAGAGTTAGACGACCCATACTGCGCATCCCCTCTCTGCCAAAAGTTCCTGAGAGGTTGGACCTTGACTCTTTCTCTTGAGATCTGCTGTTGTAGAATATTTTGTCTGTAATTTGGCGTGGATGACATGAATTTCCAGTGGGCTTTGGTTTATGAACTTTTTAAATGGTTCTTAACAGTACACCATACAGAATAAGTTTGTAAAGTTCAAGGCAGTCTGAACACTGCAAGGCAATATGGGTTGTCAAGCCTGTGGAACAGGAGGCAGTGGGAGAGAATAGTTAAAAGCTACTTGTAGACCTGGATTGGATGTGATGAAGGACACTTGTTCTTAGTTGCAAGAGCCACAGAAACTGCATCTGTTCCCTGCTTACATTGAGTTAACATGTATCACGCAATTATTTTCAGGGACTTAGCAACTGAAGGTGGCAAGGGTGAAATGGATGCACAGTTTGCACCTGTTTTGGCTATTCAAATTGAGTCAGAACTGACTGTGTCATGTGATTCGGAGTCATCAATGCCTGCGGAACATCCTGAGCAGATAGACCAAGGCTATTCTCAAAACAGAACTGCCCATCACCCTCTGTTGATCTCGGTAAATCTCATTATGCATTGATTCCTTGATTATCCATTATGGAGGTGATTTTGGACACCCTTATCTGTCTTGAACTTGTCTGCATGTCCAGAATGCCAGTGAGTTCATCCAATCTTTTAGGTTTCCATTTTAAACTATTACTGCATGTCATGAGGATGTGGGACTCTGCTGATTGCTTCAGACTAGCAGGTCTTGTGAATGTTCCATCTCTGTACAATAATCAACCAAAACTGAAAAGAGATCCTATTGTTGCAAGCAGGATGTCTTTTTGACCCTTTAGTGGAGTCTTTAATAATGCTGCAGAGTCCCAGGCAAGATAGCAAGTGTAAGTTGACAACTTACAGGGATTGTCAGAGTGATGCATGGATCTCGTGACATTAATGGAAGGCTGGTGGAAGGATTTGCAGGTATTAGCTGAGGAGCTCAAATGTGATGTGACGGAGGTTGCAGACTTTGAGCTCAGTGTATATGATATGCAACCTAGTTGTGTGGGGGGTATGCGTGATGAATTTGTGTTTGCGGGTAGGCTGGACAATCTAGCATCCTCGTTTTGTGCATTATCGGCTCTACTGGACACCTGCACTGAACCATCATCTCTTATGGATGAAAGCTGTATCCGTATGGTGGCCCTCTTTGACATTGGAGAGGTAATGTCCTTGAAGCATCTTGACTTCTTCACAAAGGTATAGTGGCATGTAGCTTCACCATAACTTTGTTTGACTGTGGTACACCTCACCCATGTTAGTATATGGGTCTGTTGCAGGTACAGTCAGACACAGCACAAGGAGCAGGACCTCAGACTATGTTGCAGGCCATGACTCGCATAACAAGGTGGCTTGCCCGGGGCACAGAGAGTGAAGGGGTTGTTGAGCGAGCTCTTCGTCGGTCTTTCATTGGTTAGTCCTCAGTACCACATTGCTAAAATTAAAAGTTTTGAAAGGTCCACTTAAAATTGAACTAAGAAGGTAGCAAAGCTAGATGGAATGACAAAATTTAATGAAGAAAGAACTGGAAAATTTCCTGCTGACAATTCATAGAACCAACTGGCTGACAACTGCAATGGGAGAGACCTGACATTATGCTCTACCAAATGAACTCTTGGCCTGGTGAATGCTAGGTGCATTGGAGAGACAGTACCAGGTGTTGTTTACTAAACTGTATGCTGTTGGGGGTCTGTTAATTTGATGCAGTGGCAGCAGATATGGCACATGCTATGCACCCTACGCAGGTGTGTGGTATGGGTGAGGATGATGCATTTCATCATCCCAAGCTGTTTGAAGGTCTTGTTATCAAGCAGGATGCTCTTCACAGCAATGCAACTGACATTGTTACATCTTTTCTCTTTCGTGAAGTTGCTAAACGAAATTGCATCCCTGTTCAGGTTTGCTATATTTCCCTGTAGATGAGGAAGGAGTTTTTTCTGATGTTTCCAAACTCATGCCCTTAGACCATGTTTGATTACATTGTCATTTGCAAAGGAATAGTCCCCAGCGAGCTGGATCTTTTCACCCCAGCAGGATTTGTGCATTGTGCTTTCATGCTCCTTGTGGTTGGAGAGCAACACAATGACATTGTTGTGGTTTTGGATTGGCATGAAGGGTTCTGCAGTGACAAGGGACATGGGCTGCTGCTCAACAGTGAACCCAATATTGGCAGCAGGCTATGGCATCCGGATTGTTGACTGTGGTTTACCCCAGCTCTCCATGCATAGGTCATTCAATCTTTTTAAGCATTCTTTACCTACACCCTTAAATGCTTAGACTACCTAAATCTTGTTCCTAGTTTGTGACTGCAAACAGACTTCCAACCTGGAAAGGATGGTTATGTGAATTCAATCAGTGTAGGTCCTCATACCATGAATACATGATGCTTTGAGTGAACAGGCAGATTCAAGGTGATAGATATAGACCTCCTTCAACTACTAGAGATCTCTTGTAGCTACATGTGTGACATTGCTCCAGTAGAATGTGTGAGGATGATCTTATGAGATCATTCTTTGAAGTGGTGAAACAGCATTTTGCAGCCCATGTTTCACCTGTTGCATCACATGGACAAACAGTATCAGAAATTGTTTCCTAATGTGGTCTTGGTGTGCATTTTAACAGTGTGCGTGAGATGTGTGGCGCTGAAGATATCAACACAGCATTTCGCCATTTCAGGGCATTCTTCCATGAGTTCACATCCATAGATGAGCAATTAAAGGTTGACATGTAGTCATGCTGTTTTCATTTCTGGCACACTGACATCTGTTATGGGCATGACTCAAATGCCCCCCTGTATTGCATAGCAAGAGCTTAAATTCTTTTCATCAATTTTCTGCTCATCACCAAATCTAGCCAGTGTGGGAATTTGTACCATGGCCATGGCAACTCGAGTTCACATTTTTGTATGCATTGAGGGCAGTGAAGCAGCCAAAGTTCCAAAGGTCATGATGCTTCTTGGATGCTATTCTTTGGTGAAAGTTTCTGTGGTGTGTGCTGACACCCTGCTGGTTTGGAGGATCCACTCCGACCATAGGTTTGAAATTCCATTTTCTACAAATTTTTGCATGTCATCTGCAAGACAGTTTTGTGTCCTTTGTGGTCATAATTGAAGAAATGGCTGGCTATCTATCAGCTTTTCTCTAGATTCATATCTTATGTCTCATGTAAAACATAAAGGAGCATTTCTGAGTGCTCTTCTGGAAAACTTTAGTGAAATGTATATACATTAGTGTGCATCTCTGTGAAATCAGAATGCTTCAAGTGTTTGTATGCTTCCAATTTGAATTGGCCATTAAGTTATTAGCTTCCAGATGGTGGGCATTAAACCACCCAAAGTGAGACAGAAATCTGCTTGTTGCTTTTTTGCTAAGAACACCAATATTTCCAGTTATGGGAATTTTTATTGGGGCTAGATTGCTTCTGTTTGTGAACCCCACATGAATGTTGATTTTCATTGTGAGCAAGGAGCTCATATTTAGCTTTGTTTTCATGCTTCCTTAGTTATTTCAGTTGCAGCTCAAATGTCAAGTGGGTTCTTGGATCCACTCCTGCTCCTGCTTTAATGTCCCAAACTACTCAATTTACCATAGAAAGTAGAACTTTAAGATTTTTTTACTATTGATGAAAATTTGAAAAATTATCATTAGCACAAAAGAAGATTTTTATGATTGATGAAAAATTAGAAAATTATCATTAACATAAATGAAAGGGAAGGATCACTTGTTGATAGAAAGAGCATATTTTCTCCTTTGTAAATGTGTTTTTAAAAACTACTAAGGAATATGGCTTTTCCTATTGCACTAGGTCTTCACATTCATGTCATAAATCATAACATGTATTGTGCTAATATCAGTTTGTAGTAACTAGTGTGGCTTGTGCTGTTGGCCCAAGTGTGAACTTGTTACTCAACTAATTGAATTTGAATTTTGAGTTTTTATTGAATTTTCATTTACAAATATTACTCAAAATTCAATATCTGCAACACCTTAGGTCCAAAAGTTACAAAATTATGCCCATAAAATCCTACTCTTTGAGGACTTTCCAACAATGTCAATAGTGTGCTCACTTTCCTCAAAAAATTTAGTTTTGATTTTATTAAATTTTCAATGACAAAATTATTCCAAATTCAATAACTCCTACATTGTTGGTCTAAACACTAGGAAACCACCTTGGGGCATCCTTTACTCATAAGAGCTTTCCAACAATACCAAGAGCATGGCACGGGGTGCTATTGTTTCAATTAAAGATCTGAGGTTTGTGAGTAATGAAGCAAAAATTGACATTAAATCAAATAAATAATCATTGATTACAAAAGGATAATTTTGAAAGCATTGAAGATGTTGAACATTGATCACATTGTCAATAGTCATGTTGACAAATGATAGAAAAATGGAGTTTGTTGGACAACCCCCAAAATAATATAAAATTTACTAGAACTTAGCCAAAATAGCTTATCCTAGAAACTTACTAAAACAAAAAGTTACAAAAGCTAAAAAGTTACCAAAATCAATATGGGTGAGAAAATACTTATCCCAAAAACTTATAGAAATTTACCCAAGGAAAAATTTACCAAAATAATAGCTGGTTGGTAGAAATGGAAAACCAATTAACTTTGAATTTTGACCCCTTCAATTATTTTGAGATGTTTGATTTAGAACTTGGATTTTTTTAAAACCTAAACTTGAGTAGTTTGGGACTTCAAAACAAGCTAAATTTTCACTTATATCTGCAATTGACAAACCAAATGTGGGACCTTTATTTAACAATTGAATTCTAGACATCAAAAAAATTAAAAAATTTACAATGGAAGAAAATGTAAAATATATTATTAAAAAAATATAAATTAAAAATCATATATATTTAATAATAACTAAATAAAAAAAACTACTTAAACTGCAAAGGTAACAAGAATGCAAAATTAAAGAACTTGGAGAATCAACATATATATATATATATATATATATATCAAAAATAAAAATTCAGAATTAAAAAATTCACAAAATGAAAATATTTTTAGATTCAAAATAAAAGTAATCATAAAAAATGTAGAATTAAAAAAAATAGAATTAAAAAAATCTCAAAAGAAAGGAAAAGATGTAGGATTAATTTTGAGAATTAACCAAAATCAGATAATTAACAAGAATGAAAACAAATAAAAATGAAAAATTTCACACCTTACAAAATGGGAAAATTTACAAAATTGAAGTGAAAAATTCACAAAATCACATAATTGATCAAAATTCCAGAATTAAAAAAGTACAAAATCAAAAAAATGCAAAATGATAAAAGTGTGGAATTTACAACTTGTAAAATTAAAAAAATGCACGAAAAACAAAATTCTAAAATGGATTCATGGAAAATTGGCAAACATAGAATTGACAAAGTGCAAAACTAACAAATACAAAATTAACAAACTTGTGTAGAATCAACAAAATGAAAAACAATTATGTTTCATAATGTTAGTAAAACATACTATGGATATATGATGTTGTAATTATAGCCTTGGGTTTGTGACCAAAGCAAGGGCTTACAAAGGTGCGGGCCAAGTGTGAAGGTCGAGAGTCACATTTCATGCTTTTAGGCGTGTGAGAGAGTGTGAGGGAATGAACCCTCACATTCCTGAGTGCTCTCATTTTGGGAGTTGGAGTCCCAATGGACTTTTGAATTTTCAGAAAGCAATTGTAAGGGTCAAAACCCATTGGATTTAAAATTTCCTTATATCATTGAAAAGATCTTGGAACGTAGATGTCTAAAATGGGCTTGCATGACCCATTTGGACACTTAAAACACAAGTTATGGCCAAAAGAAAGGCGGGGAGTCAAATTGGCAATTTGACCCCCGACCACTAAAAGTCAAGGATCGCCCCAATTTCCTTGTGTATAGGTGACGTGTCACATATCGTTGAAAAGATCTTGATGAGGGTTACAACTTTGTTTCATACCTCATCTCAATCGAAGGTCTGCACACAAAGTTATGGGCCCCCAAAGTTGTGGGAGTCCCAACTTTGAGAATTTCGAGACTCTCACTTGGGAGTCTTGAGACAAAATGACATTTGGGTGTTAGTTCCGTCGCTAGTCACAAAGTATATTGTAAGGGGGAAGGTGGTGGCTTCCCTCAAATCCGGGCCATGATGAGTTTTGTGAGTCTATGTTTGCATGTGGTTCGTTCATGCACCAAAGTGTTTTAACCGTGCATTAACCAACTTGTTGTTTAGTTTGTACAAGTTTATATGAGTAATTGATTTGCTTGTCAATCTTTTTAGTCCCCATCCCAAAGCTTTAGCACGCCCTTCTACCCCCGAAGTGCTGCGAGCCAGGGAGTGCACCCCAACTATTTTTCCTTCCGTTGTTTTCACCTTTGGACTCATAATTGAGTCCATCAAAGAGCTTGGGGGTGCATCATACGATATATGAGGATATGGAGGCATGCTTATGAAAAATGTAAATGTTGATGTTAATGTTTTGGGAAACCAATGTATATATATATATATATAAAGGGGTTTGCCCGTCTTACAATGTGACTTGGAAAATTTACAAAACCTTGAAAATTTAAACATTTAAATAGGACAACAAAACTTTGGAAATCCAAACCTTCAAGTTGAAATAGAAGCTAGGATAATATCATCTTGAACTTTGAAATGTTCATTATAATTGACAAGTTTCCTAACTAAAGTCAAGTAAAAACCCATGGTAAATGTCAAATTATTAAGGAACTCAATCATGATTAGTTCATTTAAATACATTCCAATGATGTTTTTTTCCCTCAATTTGAACAATGGAAGAAGCCAAGGGCCTTTCATGTCATGGGCATAACATGGTTGAACATGTTCAACCTCAATTATTGTGTTGATACGGGCATCCAAAGTGCATGGACCAGTAACCCTACATAAATTACAAAAATATAGACCATCTATGGGTTGCTAATAACTTTTGTCAAATTTTCACTTTAAATAAACTTATTTGTAGGGTAAAATAGAAGTTTAGGAGTCAATCATACAACCTTCCATCTAATTATAAGACAAATACACAAACTATAAATTAAGTTCATTTTCAAAAGAAATTAATACATCAAAATTTCAAAAACCCTAAAACAAGGATTAAAATGTATACATGAAACATGGAAAAATGGAATTTGAAATGAAATAAGAGAATGTTAACCTTGCGTGAAATGACAAGCCCATCATGCTAAACATGAAGATTGAAAACTTATTTCAATTTTTTTTGGATTGAAAGAAACAAGAGCAATGATTGATGAAGTAATAATAAATAGCCTCACGTCACCCTTATTGTGGCATGTAATGTTTTTCATGATGCAAAGTGTGAGGGCCCTTTTGTGGAATTGCTCAACCTAGTTTTGAAACTTGGCTTGGAATATGGTAGCAAAATTCACCTACACCAATCACAAATGTAAAAGATTATTTGTTGAAAATAAAATGATATAAAGTAATAAAACTTGACAAAATAATATACATACTCACAATTTGAATGTCTTCTAAGGTGGTCCCATCAACAACCAATAGTTCAAATTTTCCATTGATTTCACCATTGCACACCAATGATAGCAAATGCAATGGTCATTGTTGCAAAAGGTTGCAACATGCAATGGCCAAAATTGTTGATAATGTCCTTGGGATGAAAAAATAATTTGATAGGAGGGTCGAAAGGAAGTACAATTGTCCTTTTAGTGGATGTAAAAAGCTCAATGGTCTAATCCAAATCTCCTTTGTCATATCCAAATATCCTTTGTCATAGTTAGATTTGCCTTTGATAGAAAAAATTTCCAACTATAAAAAGTTGCCTTTTTAATCAACTTAGAACGTGTCTTTATCAAAATGCCCTTGATGCTAATAATGCTTGTGATGGTACCCACAAAATCAATCACATATGCATGGATGGAGGAATAAGTAATACATTTTGGCAGAGATCAAAAGAAAGAACATGAATTACTATACACACCCAAAACCAAATAATCAAAGGGAACATTATGGATCGTGTGATCAATGTCTTCAACTAGCACATATGGTTGCTTGTTTCATTTTGTTGTCAAAGTTAATTGGACCAAAACTTGACAATCTAAACACAACATAACAAAAAAATGTATAAGGAAAAAAACTTAAATTAAATTAACTTGGTCAAGCTTAATGAACACAAAACAAGTTAGTAGATGTGAAAAAAACCTTTGAAACATATAAAATAATGACGATGAAAATAAAATTAGTGGGAATTTAGTTTTTTTTAAAATCACCCTAAAAAACAAAAGAGGGTAAAAAACAAACAAATGACACATGAAAATGAAAAAAAAATAAAAACCAAGTGAATTTAATCCTTGTTTGTGGCTTGTGACTAACGCTATCTTTTGATAGTCAATAAACTTAAAGCTACCCATAAGGAAGTTCAAACCCTACATCTCATCTTTAAGTAGAAATCTCAAGTTATACCAAACAAGCCTCCAAGTTTCCAAGAAATAATCAATGTACCTTTTTACATTTAATACCTAACATTGTGGCATGTGTTGTTGGCCCAAGTGTGAACCCATTACAAAATAGAGAAACTCAACATCTGAACATTGTTTTGCAATGTATGTATTGATTTTATGAACAACCAAATATGAAAGGAAATCGTGCTTGAATTGAATGATAAAGCTTCAAGTGTTACCACGTTCTCAACTGATTTTTCCTTCCAAAACTTGGTTTTTTGGAATTTATTTGAATTTTCAGTGGTAGAATTCACTTTAAAATCAATATCTTCCACATTCTAAATCCAAATCTTACCAAGTAAATTCCTCTAAATCTTGCTCATCAAGATGTTTCCAACAACACCAAAGGTACATTCCAATTCCTTCACAATTTTCAACTATGATTTAATTTAATTTTCAGCAAGTAAATCATTCAATATTTAAGAACTTTTGCACTACAAGTCCAAACATCATGGAACCAAGCCCATGCACCCCTCCTTATCGAGAGCTTTCCAAAGACACCAAGAACATGATCTGAAACATCCTAGTTCAGTGAATCTCATAACTACAAAACAAAACAAACCACCTTCCTTCATAGATAAATGATGAACTTAGGCTTTCTTTGATCTACTCATTACAAACATTAGAAGTACCTTTACCTTTTTTTTTTTTAACAATTTAAAAATAGTGCAATGACCACTACTTCAAGAAAACATATGATAGTCCTTTAGTTAAGTCACAAAAGTGACAACAATGCTTTTAATGTTGGAGGAACTATGTTTGATCTCTCCATCAAGAAAAATCTTAGGATGAAACTTTCTTTTGTGCGAAGTGTCCAACAACCAAGGTGAGTGGCCAACACCTACATTAATTGGCTCACCATTTTGAGTGAAGAATTTGAATGGGATTTGAATATATGTACCCATTGTGAGGGTACATATTAAGCCCAAAATATGTTATGTTTGAATATCACCCGTGGTTTTGGATGTTTTGGATGCTAGGGGTGCTACACTCCCATATTGAAACCCCCTGGCTTAGATGACATTAAGAAAGGTGTGCCATAAATGATGGAGGAAAGTTTTTTGGCCTCTCCATTGAGAGGTTTCCTAGCTTGTGAAACCTTCTTTGGGGGCAGAGGGTGGGAAGTGTCCAATAGCCAAGGTAAGCCAACACCTACACTGGTTGGTTCACCATGAATGATGCCTTTTAATGGGATTGAGTATGGGTACCTATTAAGCCTTATAAAAAAAAAATTGAATCCCACCCTTGGGTTTTGGATGACATTGTTTCTAGTCCCATTGTATAACACTTGACCTCATTACCTTTGCTCAACATTGCATACTTCCCCTACCTTATGTAGGTGGGTTGCCAAACAGAAGCACCTCCATATTGCAATCCAAGGACACCTTTAACAAGCAACTCATTGCGTAATGGCTCTCCAAATGTTATATGACCATGATCAATATTTTATTACAAGGACCAATTCCTTAGGAAGGAAAATAAAGAATTTTTAGGAGTATTTTATTTTCCAAAATTGAATATTAAAAATTAATTAATTGTTTGGGAGGCATGTGTCAAACCTGCCAAGGTATTGCAATATATGGAATGTTTGGAATCTAAAATTTTGAAAACTGAAATGTTTGATTTTTGACGTGTAAATACTAAAAGTTGAAAACTAAAATTTGAAATTTGTATGTTAAATGTTTGGAATATGAAATTTTGAGAATTAAAATGTCTTTATTGGGATGTGTGAATATTTAAAGTTAAAAATTGAAAATTGAAATCTTTATGTGAAACATCTAGAATTTGAAAAATTGAAAACTAAAATGTTTGAATAATGAAAACTGAAAATTGAGATCTTTACCTGAAATGTTTGGAATTTAAAATTACACCGTACATTAATAACAAAAGATTTTTAGTGCAACCCCTACCTTTGAAGAGAAACTTTCATTTCATGTGGTAAGTTCATCAAACAAGTCATATATGGACCCAAATCTTCTCATCCTTGGACTCCCATAACTTCCTCCCCGTCGCATTGTGTTTACATTATAGGACTAGATAATGTTAACCTTGTTCATTTTTTTCTTTAAAAAAATAAATGGCAACCTAAATAAAAGTCCACCCATTGCAAATGGCCTTGGTTTATAACAATAATTTTGTTGAAAAGCCATTTAGATTTGCCCACATGCATGAAAAATACAAAATTAAGCATTGATTCTATTCTTTGAACTCATTTCATAACTGTAATGCCCAAACAACAAGTATAACCTTATGGTAATTGAAATCGAGTAAATTCCTTCAAATACCTGCTTTGCATTTTAATCAAAGAATAAACAAAGGAAAACCAAGAATAGATTAGAGCCTTCTAATGCAACAAATCACCTCCAAGTTGCCCTCCACCAAAACAACAGCTAGCTCCAGTGCATGTGGAGGTGGGAAAGGTTTTGCAAACATGGAGGGTGCATGAACATGTGTAGGTAGAAATGTACCATAGTCTTTGATTTGACCCTACAAACCAGTGCCAACATGTATCCAAATAGACCAAAGTGCACATGCCCCTTGTTATTTTCTTTTAACATTCCAAATGTTTAAACTTGCTCGTGTTACAACAACAATTCAAGAAACAATGCAACATACCGCTTGGGAGTCAACCTTGATAAAAATGATGAAATTTTCATCCAAAACTACAACATACATCTCCATTCCAAAGAAATGAACATATAAAAACAATAAGTTCAACACCTTTCATGCAATGTTGCATTGCATTAGGAGAAAGGCAAAAGGAAGGTGATGATGAGATTCACCTTTCATTAGGCATAGAGGAATGTAGGAATATATTTGCCTACTTAATTTTTTAGTAGATATGGTACACCCTTGGAACTCTTTATGTTGGTCCCCTAATAAGAATTGTAGCTTTTTATCTTGCCATTGCACACCGTCAAATCAACCCCACCAACCACCACAATGGTTGCACTTTTTGAAGAATTACTCTTCCATCACTAAGTTATTTGAAAAACATTCTTTATTGCAAGCCACCATAAAACTTGGATTTATATTAGGGCAGGCAATTACAAGAAGGGGCGTAACAAAAGGAGTGAAACAATTGTTAAATGAAGTTTAATGGATGGCATGTGGAAGAAGAAAAAAAAGCTTATCACCATGGATAATGAAACCCAAAAGTAGACATGAAAGGTTTTCAATATCCAAAAACTATTATTGGTATCTTAGAAAATCATTTTGACAGTGAACAGAAGGGAGGGGGGGTTGATTGATTGATGCAACAAATAAGTATCTCACAAATGCAAAGGGAGAAAATTCCATACACACACTAGTCATCATCATTATCATTAACAGTAATAGCAACATGAAAAACCTTTTTCCAACACACACAACAAACTAAGCACCTTGCAAATTTGTGCACTTACCCAATATTCTTGTTTAATAGGGGTTGATGAATGCAAAAGTTACACCTTGTTCAAGATCACGAAAAGATTTAGGTTAGTGTACAATCCATATGATCAATGGATTTTGGCATATTAAAGGGGTTGATGCAACATTATTTCATTTGGGTTCACATGACCCATGATGTTGTTCATGTGCATGATACCATGAGAAGCAAGATCAACAACACAATGGGTTGTTGAAGTTGATGAAAGAGGTGATGGAAGGCAAGAGATGTTATTTTGAGTGCAAGTAGTTCCAAAAAGATGCACCACATTGTGTGAATTAAAATGTTTCATAACCATTGGATCCATGTTTGTGATCATTGTCCGAGATTCACAAGAAGTTGAAGTTGATATAAACACTTGTGGAATGTTGACTATGTCAAGGATTAGAGGTGGATATTGCCATTGTGGAAGGGGCCTAGCCAACAATAGAGTTTGTAGTAATGGTCTTGCTTGCAAACCCTTAGGTGATGTTGAACTTTAGTAATGGTCTTTAGTAGATGAACCAACGTAGATCTTGGATGCATTGAGTTGGGTTTTAACATATCACATAGCTCCAAAGGACTTAAAAGGGAGGTCACTGCTAAGCCATTATGAAGGCAAGTAGTTGGTAAACTTATATTGCTAGGATGGGCTGATGACAAGCACATATGTTGTGGAGAAAAATTGACATCACCAATAGATACAGAATGCCATGTTGCATGTTGCTGTGATACATATATATGGCAAGCACATTGTTTTGAAAATTGTGTGTTGATTGTTGATGCATAGAAGCTTGTTTTTTGAATTGAATTTTCTATTGCTTGCACCATTGTTGCATTTGAAGAAATGAGTACTGTTCAAACTTGTGGTTTGTTTGCTCATTTGAGCATTACTATAACAACCCATGATGCTAAAAATTTGACATCGTAATGATGTTTCTATACTTTCAAGTTCACTAAAAAAACATTGCTAATCTAGTGAATGGATCTTAGGGGGTGTATGGAGTGAATACTGTAGATCTAGGGATGGAAAATCCAAATGTTGGAGCACCTAAACTGAATCATGTGAATGTTCAACAATGTTTTGTTGTTCATGTTGTACCAATGAAGAAGCATGGGGGGATGAAACATGGGATTGACATAACTTTAAGTGCTAGTGAAGCTCTTCCAATTGTTGTTATTGTTGTTGTTGTTGATAACGATGTGTGTCTATAGTAGATTCCATAACACATGTTAACCTTGTGTTTGGCATGTTCTCATTGAGGTTAAATTTATTTAAGTTTGGCAAACGAGAAAAACATTATTGCATATGGAAGCATTCTTTGCATTCCTCATCTCCCTCATAACATGCAATTTGTAAAAGTTCCTCCATTTGTTGCACCCATGTTTTGTGCATTTGGTTTTACATTGTTGTTATCGTTTGAACTAATTCTAAATCCAATGTTGCACACATGAGCAAATGCCACGAAAAATCCAAACTACAAATACATAAAGCCATGGACTCAAATGATGCATATCATCATCCTACTCATATGGTTGGCTTTACTACACCGCCCTATCCCACATACACACACATACCATAACATGACTGTCGCAACCCTAACTTGGCCAAGTGTGGGGGTGAAGCCCAACATTTGGAAAAGTTGGGGATTTGGAGTCCTCCGGGACTCCCGAATGTTCAAAGCTCGACAGCAGGACCCAAAACACCTCGCATTGGGGTGTTCTTGGTGTCATTGGAAAGGTCTTGAAGCGTAGATATCGAAAATGCCCTCGCATTGGGCATTTGGACATCTGTCGCCCAAGTTATG
>Ga0209208_10004911_pt1 | contig 18777 bp, 15 predicted proteins | sample S1TSphfallax_3_FD_187694 | JGI IMG/M metagenome (GOLD analysis project Ga0209208, IMG submission 187694) | Host-associated microbial communities from peat moss isolated from Minnesota, USA - S1T2_Fd - Sphagnum fallax MG (SPAdes) (version 2) | ecosystem: Host-associated > Plants > Peat moss >... | reverse complement strand
TTTTTTTCCCCTCCAATTTTGTGATGTAGCTCAAGTCACGATCTTCCATAGGTCAATTTATTCAAATTTGGCTATTAAAAATATGAAAGAGAAAAAATTGACCATCCTTATATATTTTTGGCTACCTACTTCAAACATGTATAGAAATGTGGTGATTTTAAAAAAAATCTTTAAATTTTTTTTGAGAAATTTGACGAATTTTTTTCAAAAAAAACATTTGAATTTGCTTCAATGTGAAATTATGCACCCAAAAATAAAGGCTGCTGAAAGAGACAATAAATTCTTTTTATCTATATTAATACAAAGACTATGAAGTGATGAGAAACGTTAGAACTAGAGAGAAGAGGGGACCCAGGTGGCCGATTCTGCCACGAAAGCGGTCACAAGACAAGACCAGTTGCCACTAGCATCGCAGAATTGGTCACTAGCCAGGTAATGCCTGGCAGAATTGTGCACCAAGGGGCCCATTCCGTGTTGTTATTTGGCCTTGGCCGATCATAACAGTGGAAAAATCAGTCTAGTCTGCTTTGAACATTCTCTGAGAGTAGTAATTGACGAATGCCGTATACTGGACAATGTGCAAGAATCAGTACATGACCCACTTTAACATAAGACAAGACCACCCATGTGCACTTCTGGTGCTCTTTGAGTGTGTGTTCTGTGTAGGGTAAAGGCCATATAGCTAAGGGTGATTTTTTTTTAAATTAAAAAAAAAATCTGTGATACCCAATGCTTGGTAACCTATAATTTAGAGTGTAAATTATAATAATGATGATTTTCAACATTTTTACTTCATATTTTCATAAAAATTCATTTCACTATTTTGAGGATTATTTGATGACAAACTTGACCTTAGGGTACAGGTATTGTTAAAATTCTGAAATATTCAGATTGGGGCAGGTTGCTGGACCCCAGGGTTACCAGGGTGAAACTAGACATTAACTTGGAGTTAAGGTTCATCCACAACAGAGTCATTTATGGGGGGGGGGCATCCAGTGAATGGAGTGCTGCTGGATGGATGTTAAATCAGCTATGGATCCTTATTGCAGACAGTACAAAATTATCGTCTGCTTCTTTTATCCCTGACCGACTGCCCAATTGCCCAACCAAGATGTGTCTAGAGATGATGACCAGACACAATATTGGTGCTGCCCAGACACAATTTTCTTTTTTGTTTTATTATACAGACTTTGGGCAGATAACGTGTACACTCAGAGACATATTATACCTCTTACTGCAAATTTTTTTTGCCTCAATCTGCCCTTTGCCCCATATTTTTTTCACCTTATCATGTTTTGCACCCATAAACTCCCATGTTATAAGTACCAAGGGGCATGGAAACATGATAGGTAGCATGTGCCAAGGGTCTCACAACATGCCAGAAAACATGTTACATGCCCCCAAACATGTATATATAACATGGGGGTATAGCAAGGTGAAAAAATATGGGACAAAGGGCAGACTGGGGAAAAAATTGCAGCAGTACTCTCTTGTACTGGCTGCATTAACAACTATAATGTTAGTGCTTTTCACCACCTATCTAGATTCTACCTTAGTAGCTAGCTAGGTACCTACTTTCCTGGTGAAAATACCCTTCCCTAGCAATGTTTTCTTTTTTGGCGAAATTTCGTCAATTTTTGACCAAGAAATTGGGAAATTTTTGGAAAATTTCCTTTTTTTTCCTGGTGCAAAATTCGACTAATTTTACTAATTTTTTGTTAAATTTCGCCAAATTTTTTGTATCAAAAAAGTGGAAAATTTTTTTTAAAAAAAAACACTGTGAATTCCTACTACCAACCCTGGTACCAAACTTAGGTAGGTGAGTAGGCAAAGAATTAGTTTTCAGCTGACATTCGGTGGCATAGGTATAAAAATAGGCACCTAAATAGGCTTAGCAGATTTCTTACTTCCTCTATTTTACTGAGATGAAGAGAAGTAGAGTTCAAGTTCAAGGATTTTTTTTAATTTTTAATTTCAAATTTCTCAAGTAGGTCCACTGGCGACGACCCAAAGCATAAATTAGCATTAAAATGGCGACTGTTCTTGCTGTGCTGTTACCAGAAGTCCTACTAGAAGTGACTAAGTCTAGATGTGGCTAATATAATTCTCTTTATTTCCAAAATTGGCGAAAAAATCCCTAAAAATCGCCCGAAATCACCGAAATCGTGTTTATATTCATTTTCTGAATTAAAAATATCGCCAAATTAAAAAAACACACTGGATTATTAAACCTTATCAAAGACTCCACTGCCTAACTTACTTTTACTTACCTCTCCAGCTTCTTTAACTTAGCCACTAGCCTATTATCCTTCTCTCTCTCTCTCTCTCTCTCTCTCTATACACTCTTTCTGGGCTGCTCCTTTTGCATTGCAATTCTGTGCTTGCTTCCCAATTCTCTTCTTCTTGCACAAGTGCAGCGGCAGAAAAAGACGAGCAGCAACATTGCTAAATGTTGTGGCATCTGTTGGAAGGTTTTTTCTGGATTTAATGTGTTGCTCGTTAGCTTGACGCTGTCGTCAGTCTGAGACGCCGAAAGTTTGGTGGCAGGTGATGATCATTGTGGCGAAGTATAAGGAACGTCGTGGGGGGGGGCGGGGATTTCTTCTTCTTCTTCCTTTGCTTCTTCTTTGGTATACAGGTGAGAGAAACATTTTCTATCAGTTCTCTCTTGTCGTCTGCAAACGGCCAAATGCTTTCGTCGAATTCTTCATCTACCTCTTGCTTTCCTTGGCCTCTTTTATGTATGTGTGAAAGGATAGCTCGTATGAGTTTGTGCTGAATTGTTGAGTTTTTTGAGGCTATCAAGCTTCCATAGTCTCCTGGTTTTAGTAGCTTATTGTCATCCTCGCGGTAGCGGTAGCAGTAGCAGTTAGGGTGATGAGGAGGAGGAGGAGATGACGCTGTGTCACCTTGATGCGGCTCGTTTCTTTCTACTTGCTTTCCTTTTGTTGTTGTCTCTGTTTTTTCTCTTGTCATTTGCTCTCTAAACTGTTTGTAATCCGGTCCTTGTTGTGGCTATTGCTCGCTTTCATTTTGTTTCTTTGTTTGCAGGGATGTACACTTTTAGGTGTGTCGTCGCTTTCTTTTGCGGTGTGTGTGTGTGTCCATCCGCTGCTTCTGTTGCTGTTGATGTAGCATTCTTTCTTCGAATTTTTTTCCTCTCTTTTTTCCTTGTCTCTTTTTCTCGCCCTGCAACGACGAAGGTTCTTTTATTCCGAGAAAAGTCGTCCTCATCTTAGATGGTTAGCTTCTTGTGTGCAGCATTGTCACAATCATGGTGGCCTGTGTAAATCATTGTCCATCGTCTATCCACTTTTTTTTCCTCATCTCCTCCCTTTGCCCAGGTTCTCTGGATTTCAAGCAACTTGCCACCTTGTTGACTGTTTAGAGCAACAGTTCAGCAAGTTTGCATATGGAGGCAGTAATGGCATTCGCATCTTTAACTCTTCTTAAACCTGCTGATAGAGTTAAACGCCTCCAACTAGAAATTCTATCGTTCTCCTACCAGACTGTGGTCTCAGCAAGCAGAGTGCCAATGCTGAATCAGGTCCTTGTCAAGGAGAGGACCAGTTTGGCATACTGCATGATCAAATGCATTGAGGACAAAAAGCTTCTGCTGTCCATCTAATACTTTCAAGAGATTGAAAACACACCTGGGGAAAAAAGGTTAGGTTCTCCAAATGCACAGCTGGGATGCCCAGACCTATTTCTGCTACAAACTAAACAAGGGACTAAAGACAGCAGCAAGTGGATCATGTGGCACCGGTAGATTGAGCAAGACTTCAGAGGGTATCGCTCTGTCATGAGTCACTGAGGTCACATTTTTTCAAAGTCTAGAGAATTTGATGTCTTGATCTGACTCCATGGCCCTTTGGATCCGGTGTGTAGGTTTTCTCATACTTGAGTTTTGTGTCAGGAAATTGGAGTTTCTACTGCAGATAATAACTTCAGATTTGTTTTCATTTAGACCCTTCCTCTCGGTCTTGCTAGTCTCACCTTGGAACAAGACACAAGGTACTCGTCTTCTTTTGTTGAGTATAAATGTTGCAGGATGCAGAATTAGTAATCTCCTTCTCTTTAGACACCATTTATTAGACAATGCTTCTCATGATCATATGCATTTTCACAACCTTGCTCAATATCTGATGAATTAGGTTGTGATGGTCAGTTTGCATGAGCCTGGTTATGGAAGATATGGGCTTTAGTTTTCAATCTGGCCTTTACAGACGTGTCATTTTCTGAATTGTTTGCAGTCTATGTTTCTGGTGTCAATAGAAGTTGGAATACTTGGAGCTGCAACATGCACATATGTGCACTCAATTGATGGGCTTTCTACTTGAATCCTTGCACTTCCAGGGTTGCTAGAAGGTAAACACCCTAGGAACTGTGTTCAGAGGCCCTGCCTCTTAGCATTCTACACTGATTCACAGAGAAACCTTGACTGGGTGAAATGCTTCTTGTTTCTTGGAGGTATGAAGATGTAGCAAATATGAAAGATTTGTAGGATATCTTGTGTGTGGTTTTCTAATCTGCACTCTGTGCTATGGTTGTTTGCTGTGAAGCATGCATTTCAAGACTCATGTGACTCTGCCTAATCTTTCTGGAAGTGTGAAGAAATACAGTTGCTCTACACAATCTGTCTATGTGTGTGTTGTCGTTCTGATTTCAGTGTTACTTTGTTTTCATTTGCAAGCCCCTGATGTTCACTTGCAGCACAATAAGCTTTTGTTGCCAGCCCAAAAGATAGATCACATATCAGGCACCAGTCATCTTGGTCCGTCATTTGGGCAATCCTGTACAGCAGTCCGAGTTTAACCATGGTTTGCCTATACAAAGGAAATTCAACAAAGTAATTAATCACATGTTCCTCATACTCAATACTCTGGGAATAGGTTTTATTTCTGTCTCTTGAATTACTTAGTCCACTGTTCTGCAGACAGATTTCATCTCAACAGTTCATTGACGATCAGCAGTGATGCCCACTCTGGACACTTCCTCGTCAAGTATGTCTGGGCAGGGACCAGCTCCACGACCACACCCAGGATTGTCAGGCTGGGGAAATCCTGCACCTAGGCCAGACCTCTCCCGGACACAGCGGGGCTCCATAGAAGTATTTGGGGGTGCTCCACTAAGTGCTCGCTACCTCTCAGGGGGGTCTGTTTTTGGGAATCCACCAGTTGAGGAGCAGGATGAAGAACAGTTGGGGCCACAGAAGGCAGCTGAAGAAACAGATGCCAAAATTAGAGGGGTGCCACTCGTGAAACAGAGTGGCCCCCAAGAGGAAGGGGAAGGCCCTTTCTCTTTAGAAAAATCATGGGGTGGGGTAAGTGCTGAGCCAGAAATTTCTGCCGATGAAAAACTGGATGCAGGCAAACATGTTCGAAGCTCTTCTGACAGCAATGTCCTCAAGGTAAATCAAGTCCCTCTATTGATACATTCCATGACACAGAATAGGTGATGATACCCTGTGTATATCTGCAGATCTTGGTACTGTGCTTGTGCTGAGTTTGGTACTTGGAAGCATTTTCTTATCAATTTGACTTTTGAAATGAGAAATCAAAATTTGTTCCCTTCTGAGAGAAGCAGATACTACTAATATTTCATCCCATTTTCTTGCTGTTGATGAATCGGGATGTCTCAATTGCACAACTGATTATTTCCCACACATGCAGTCTCATCACAGGGTGATTGCTTGTAGCATCCAGAAGATGTGACAATTGCAACAAGTATCAAACTAGCTGTGCAAGGGCTGGAAGGTCCAAACAACGACTTTCTGTGTTGAATGATATGCTGGAGGCTAAAGTTATTTATGTGTAATTTTCTTATGCTGCAGATAACATCCAAGGCAGATCCAGAGTCGGAGAAGGTGGAAATCACAGACAGTGTTATGGCAGACCGGGTTGGGGAATGGGGCCTAGTGCTGAAGTCAGATGCTCACACTGGAAGGACACAGGGAGTGGGGATCCGCAAATCAGGGGATCGTAGATCTGGTGACCAGAGGTCCACTGATTACCGGACATCAGGGACTTCACTCACACTCCCAACTACTGGAGCGTCCTATCGTACTTCAGAAGCATCAGATGCAGGCAGTGATGGGACATCTAATATACCACGTGTTTCTCAGAATGTTATGGACGCTTTATCTACATTTCAACAGACTTTTGTTGTTTCTGATGCAACACAGCCTGATTTTCCAATACTTTATGCAAGTGCTGGATTTTTTAACATGACAGGATACTCTCCAAAGGAAGTCATTGGTCGGAACTGGTGTGTCCTCTCAGGTCCAGAGCTTTTTGTGTCCCCTTGGGAAGTTTAGGACATCCACAAAGGAAAGAGATGCTTTTGATCTAGTCTCATTCATATTCAATGCTTGGAGAATATAAATTATGTGAGAGTTTTGAAAATCAGCTTATGGTGGAAACTCTTACTATGTTTGCTAAATGTTTTTGGTGGGCTATTGTCATAGCCGGTTTTTGCAAGGACCTGAGACAGACCCAGAGGATGTGAGGAAAATCCGGGAAGCATTGCAAATGGGGAGGAACTTTTGTGGGCGCTTGCTCAACTACAAAAAGGATGGATCAGCTTTTTGGAATCTTCTCACCATCACTCCTATCAAAGATGATGATGGAAAAATTCTCAAGTTTATTGGGTGAGCATTATTAGTCCCTGAAGCTAATAGCCACCATATTGTTTGACTTGGAAGACCATCCATTAGAAGAGCCGTATCCTGGCAGCTTCCTGCCAGAACATTCTGACATACTATAGGACTGTACTTGACAACTCCTCATTGTTCTGTGAACCAAACAAGAGAAAAAGCACCTTAGCAATTGTGCAAAAACTGTCTAGCTGGTGAACATTTTCTTTTTCCCTGTCTCACTCACCAGCCTTCTCCAGATGTTTTCTTCTTTCCCTTATGTGGTTATTGAACAAATAGCACCAAGATAGTCACTTAGTCTTCGAACATTGCAATTATGTTATGCACACTCATAAGATCCACCAGAAATTGATCCATCCATGCTGGAAAAAGGATCATGGGTTGTGGATAAATTGAGACTTGTGTGAGTTGATACTTGTTTTGTCATTGGGCTATCAAAAAACACTTAGTTAGAGAGCAGGTACATTCTACAGAGGAAAAGGTGGAACTCCAACAACTTCCTATGAAGTGCTAAACTTCCTCTTTTTACTCCTTTATACAGTAATGCTACCAAGAGAGAAAAAAACAATTGAGTAGAAATGGATGTGGAAGGGGAGCAGAATGCAGGTGGAGGTGAGCAAGCACACAGAAGGCAAAAAAGAGAAGGTTCTGCGCCCAAATGGTCTGCCAGAATCCCTAATCAGATATGATGGTCAGTTTTCCCTTCATCCTATCATGATCATTAACTTTCTTACCTTTGTGCTCTGGATGGACATTTGACTTTTGCTCCTTCATTCATTGGTTGTTGTCTTTTCAGATAATCTTTCATGGGATAAAATGAGCAAATCTCTCTCAATTTTGTATGTCCCTATTTTTGGGGGTAATTGTTGAAGTGTTTGGGAATCAATGATTTCATTTGACTGCACCAAAGTTTGCACATGGGGTAAGGGACAGCAACAAATACAGGCCATGATGTGTGGTCTGGATTGTGTTGTGAAACAGCAAGGCTGCAGGAGAAGGCAACTGAGTCAGTCACAGATTTGGTTGGAGTATTCAAGTATCCACATCTCTCCATTGAGGAATCCAATTCCCATACTCCATCAAAAATCATTGAGGAAGGCTTGTCTATTAAAAAAGCTGAGAATGTGGTGGCAGCACCTGTGTCACAACAAGGGGCAGGCACTGCCTTACGGCGTGCTTCACAGTCTTCTCAGCCTGATGGAATTCAGCATGCATCCACAGAAAAGTTTCCAAAATCAAAAAGTGAGTCCAAGTTTGCAAATGTTTTGGAAGGTGTTTCTCACAGTGACGCTGGTCAACGAAGACATCGGCGGTCCTCTGGTTTTTTGTCACTACTTGGGTACATCCACTTTTCCAAAACTTTTTTTTTCTAAACCTGGTTCAATATTGTTACAAGTTCCTTACCATTGTAGTTCAGATTCTCTCAGTGTGATTGCTAGAAAAGGTATCTGCAGTCTATGTACGTAATCTAGTGTGTGTCATGTATGCATGCTAAATATGTTATGCAATGTTGTATTCAACTCACCAGCTCAATTTGGTTGAAATCTCTCATACCTGACCTGAAGCTGATTTCCAACTTGTTCAGGTTGGCTAAGCAAGCAGTGCTGCAGGAAGAGGATATCGATCCAGAGTTACTAATGTTAAGCGACGACAAGCCAGAGAGCTTTGATGATGCAGAGAGGAACAAGGAAATAAGACGGGGCATTGATTTGGCCACAACTCTGGAACGAATTGCCAAAAATTTTGTCATTACAGATCCTCGACTTCCAGATAACCCTATTGTAAAGTTTACAAATTTCCCTGGGATCATCATTCTTCTTGATCTGTAATGACAAGTTTGCAGATGTTATAGTCCCCTCACAATCTGCTCCTTGGCGCTAGAGGATGTTTTATTAATAGCATAATGATCTCTGTCTTGTTTCCTTCATATATTTGTGTCAGATGAATCTTTATGAAAGGATAGTAATAGTGTGAATTCTTTTGATGCTGGTACACATTGTAACAACTGGAACATTTTCTTGTCTTGCAGATTTTTGCCTCAGATGAGTTCTTGGAGTTGACAGAATACTCTCGAGAGGAGATTCTGGGAAGAAACTGCAGGTTTGTGCCTATTACCAAGTGATGCTCCACTTTCTGTTGAGTACAATTTTACAAGGACTTCCTCTCACCAAGGAAACAGGAACCAAATTCAATTTTGCTACAGTGAAGGACTATTATTTTATTTTTTAACACTACAGGCCCAAGATAAATAATGTCAGCATATTGGGTACAGATATTTCTTTGTACAGGGATTCTTTTGAGGAATTGCAGGTATCTTACCTGTGATGATCAGATCTTTTTTGTAACTCCAGCATATTTCTATGGCAAGGTCCTAGTCAACAGTAAAACAATAGAAACTTCAACACAAACTGAAGCTGATTTGCTTGAGAGCCTCTTCCTTTAGCTGTACCGACTACTTCCTTCAGGAGGTGGGGTCTACATGGTGGCACCATCAAAAGTCTTAGTTGCTCACCCATCCAAGTACTTTTTCTGGCACAAGGTGCCTAATTCAGAGTTCTTGCAGAATGTGGCAAATTGCACCTTGATGTAGTCACAACCCTGGTCGACTAATGGTTTTCTTTAAGTTGATAATAACTTTTCCTTGTCAGTTGGTCTCAGGTTCCCATTGTGACACTTCTTTGGTAGTTTTTTTTTTATGGTTAGCATAAGTATTCTTTGATCCCTTTGAGTTTTTTTGTTCTCTACACCAACACGAAGATGAAACAAATTCATGTTTACAGATGATGATTTTCAATCCCCAAAGTCCCAATTATAACTTCAATTTCAGTCATGTTCAAATTGAGTTTTCACATTGCTTCCAGAAATGTGATAGAAATTGGGGACACAGATATTGTATGGTCATTTGCTTGAAAATTTCAGTGGATTAAATTGTGTACTTATCTACCCAATCCATTGGAAGCTGATGAAATCGGTAGGTAGTCATGGTATCTCATCCCTGCTATTCATCACAAGTAGCAGGTGATGGTCTGACACTTTGTGAGTAACTCTCAAAAGGTTATGATTGCACTGATTGTTATGCTATTGTCAAATTGTTGTTGTGGAGATTTCTCTTCAATTCTATAGATATCCTGTTCAAACTTCTTTAAATGAAAGAGTAAATCAATAGTCATTTGACGCTCCACTCAACTGCAACCGGTTTCTTCACTTTCTTTGCAAACACTGTTTGGCATGGAGTCATACTATTTTTAAATTTCAGGTTTTTGCAAGGACCAGATACAGATCAGAACACAGTCCAGCAGATCCGTGATGCCATATCTGCCCGAAAAGACATCACTGTGCAATTGCTCAACTACACTAAGAGTGGTACTCATTTTATGTGCCCCACTTCTGTTTTATTCCATTTTCAGTTCAGATGTATATACAGCAATTCTTATTTGGTCCACCAGCTGCTGGTGCTGTGGAAGGTTTATTTGGGCTGGATACCATGTTCAGGACCTGGCATCTCAAAATATGAGTGGTGGAATGCCTTGGTCTTGCTATGTTCTGAAGCCTTGACATCAACTGCCCTGGAGTGTTGGAAACCTGTGCTATAGAGGTTCCAACAAGTCTCTGGTGGCCAAATCAGTTTTACTTTGGATTTACCAAACATATTAGTTGAAGCCCATGGCAGCCAATATTGGTTTCCATCAAACTGAATGCTGATTATTTCTAAGCTCTCGTGCAACTTTTAATGCATGTCACCTTCAGTTGCTCAGATATAGAACTATTTCCTTTGTGTTCCCCACTATTTATGTATGCAGCAGGCATGGAAGAGAGGTAAGTAGTCATGTAATGGAGAGTTGTTCAATAAAAGGGCTCCAGAAACCATGCTCATTTCTTGTTCATGTTCTTGTGGGTGCAGGAAGGCCATTTTGGAACCTCTTTCATTTGCAGGCTATGCGTGACCAGAATGTGAGTTTCATCCTTGGTCACACAGAACAATCTGATTCATTGGGCTGAAGATGAAGTTCTTGATCTGATGACTTAGGTGTTACATACAGGGTGTGTGGTGTGCATTACATCAATACAGACATTTGAACTCAAATAGTGCTCAGTCAGGCTTCAAACATCACTTGTTCATGTTAATCACTGCTGTTGAAGTGATGCCAAGATAGAGTGCCTTGTGAAAACACATGATTCAACATGGCCTACTTGACAAGACTGTTAGGATCTTTACAGGGGGAGCTGCAATACTTTATTGGAGTTCAACTTGATGGGAGCGAATATGTAGAATCTGAAACCAAGCGTCTTTCTGAAAAGACAGAGAAAGATGGCAGCAAAGTGGTGGGCCTTCATTTTCACCCTTCATCTTACCGTCTTCTCTGAAAGTCTTCTTCTCTTGGTATTCCCACACCATTGCCCTTGCAGTGTTAACACTGACAGTGCTCTCAATTATGCTTTTTATTTAGCCCTTTGTTCTTCACATATGTTTCCCATTTCAGAGCTGGATGGCATGAAATTTGAGTCTCTTTCTAGCCTTATCCATTGCCAGATGATACTGATGAAGCCAAAAGTCAGTTCACTGACCCGACTGTCCAAATTAACAAGTTACCCATTCTACAATTTGATCAACTTTTCAGTATTTTGACATTGACTTGACAAATTCAGTGCCTTTTTTGGTACAAGCTACTGCTGCAGTAAGATTGCAGTTAGACTGGTGTGAACACATGCAACTGGTTGTAATCCTTCAGGTGCATGAGACAGCAAAGGACATCGATGGAGCAATGCGTGAGCTTCCAGATGCAAATATGGTATTGATGAACCTTTTTTTGTTGCTGGCTGCTAATACATGCTCTTCTACTTTGTCAAGCTGTATTTTTCCATTTGTAAATGTGTGGTTGTGTTCACCACCTTTATCATGGTTGGCAGAAACCAGAGGACTTATGGGCAAAGCATTCATTAAGTGTATCTCCAAAGCCTCACAGTAAACAATCCAAGTCTTGGGCTGCCATCAATGAGGTAATGGCTTTGCACATTTCATTTTCTTGTTCAAAATTTCATTTCCATACAATAGCGCCTGCATCAAGCTTTAGTCTTTTCATTGCAGTGCTACATGAGAGAATTTAGCTCTGTGAGAATGGCCATAGGTTGTGACAGATAACTTTTGTGGTTGGCCCCACAGGTGAGGAGCAACGGTCAAAATTTGGGATTGAAGGATTTTCGACCAATCAAACCTCTTGGATGTGGAGATACTGGAAGGTGACTATGAAATAAAATAAACATGGATACCTTGTAATATTTCTTAAAATGTCATAGTTTTTCAAGCACTGGTATATACAGCAAGAGAGTGACCATTTGTAAGCTTGAGATTGTCCATTTTCAGATACTGCTGTCCATACTGAATTTGCCAGAAGGTTCTGTGTGAGTGCCCTGTGACAAAATGATGTCCTGACTGTTCTACATTTGAGATCTTGTGCCAGTTTCCATTGTATACCAATAGTAACCAGAGATTCCCGTGGAAACATGTGAAGTGTACACTTGGTGGAGTTACGAGAGACGGGTGAAGTATTTGCCATGAAGGCTATGGAGAAAAGCATGATGTTAAGTCGGAATAAGGTATATTCTCACACTGTAGATCAGATACAGAGGTTAGGGACAGGTCTTGTGGCAAGTAATATATGAGATTCACAATCATCTTTCTAGTCTACATTTGCAGCTGCATTCCAAACAAGCATTCTTATGTTTCAAGTCTCTGTTTACATATTGCCTTCTACTTCAAACTGTAGAGAGCTCTATAAAAACTGAAGGCTGTTTATGTATTTTAACAGGTGCATAGAGCGAGGGCAGAGAGGGAGATCTTGGCAATAATGGACCACCCATTCCTGCCCACTTTATATGCTTCCTTTCAGGTGCCAAATAATTTGTTCTTCATAACTGTTTATTGTTTATATGTCTACTTTCATGTTCGTTTCATTCTGAGAGCTAAAATACGTGGAATGGGTGGAATATCGTTGGCTTATGTAAAGTTGGAATGTGCAGACTCAAACCCACATTTGTTTGATAACGGATTTTTGCCCGGGCGGAGAGCTTTTCCTTCTTCTTGAAAGGCAACCACGAAAAGTTTTCTCGGAGGAAATTGCCCGTTTTTTTGCTGCTGAAATTGTCATAGCTCTGGAGTATTTGCATTGTGTGGGTATGGTCACTAGCATTCTAGGCCATTCATCTTTTTTGTACTCCAGGAAGGAATTTCTTGGTCTAGATAATCACAACTTATTTTGCTTGAGTTAGTGGCTGTGCATGTTGCTATGGGAAATAACTATCACAACACCTCAAGATTGTGGGGACTAGTTCACGAATAGTGTTGTTAAAGAGAAATGGGGTGCAGGGGTGGTATACAGAGACTTGAAACCGGAGAATGTTCTTCTTCAAGCAAATGGACATATACAACTTACAGATTTTGACTTATCGTTTCTGACTACCTCAAGACCACAGGTTCACTTCCTCTTTGATTTTTTTGTAATCCAATCTTCAAGACCTCTGCAACAATTGAATGTGTAAGGTAATGTCCTGACAACAGGGAATTTTGCCCTGAACACTGAGGGTGTAATGCCTTGCTGTCAGGGCATGACCCAGCATAAAGAGTGAGGGAGCCCCTGTAGAGAAGCACCTTATGCATGTGAGGTGCCTTCATACACACATAAGGTGCCTCCATATAGGGCTGCCTTGCATAGAGCAGGTTCTGCCATCTCAGACAACCTGGAACTACACTAAAAAATGCACTGAGTGCTTTATGTTAAAATGTAGAGTGAGTCATTGCAGTAACACAGAGTTGTTTTGGACTTAAGTAAATTTGCTTTCGTCCTTTGCTGGAGTAATGAGCTTCCACTTAGCTCCAAATTCTAGTTTTGGCTTATCTGGAGGTAGCTCAATTACTAATATGGCTGGGAGCAATTATGGTGCAGATTGTTATTCCAGAGGTTCCTCCTGGTCGGAGTAGGAAACACAAGGCTCCACAACTCCCTGTATTTGTTGCAGAACCTGTTACACCTAGCAACTCCTTTGTTGGAACTGAAGAGTACATTGCCCCTGTAAGTCTCTCCAATCTGATCTCTCTATCTGCAATTTCCCTTCACCAAATATTGCTGCAAACATATGTACATCAGACTTCTTTTCAATTTCTTATGTGCTCATGGGCTTGCAGGAAATCATTACAGGACAAGGGCACAGTAGTGCAGTGGATTGGTGGGCTCTTGGTATGTGTCTTTTTTTTCCCTTGTGACTATGCTCAGCCTTCATGTCTGCAGCAGAAATCTAGATTCTCCTAAAAGGCTTGTATTATGACATAGAAGAGTAAAGTCACTCCAAAAATGTGTGGCAGGCATTCTGATGTATGAGATGCTTTATGGGCGCACTCCCTTCCGAGGTCGCAACCGCCAAAAGACATTCACAAATATTTTGGAGAAAGATCTTACTTTTCCTGCTAGCATCCCTGTAAGTGTTGAAATTGTGTGTTGCCATTTTTACTTTGAAACCACTCATTATCCTAGAACAATGCAGTTAAAGTCAGCACAGCTGGTGAAAGCCCAATGGGGTCACTGGAATCTTCGCTTGTGCCCAAAATCCAGAAGCATTTTTTGGGAGTTGTCCACATGATCTTGGGAAGATGTGCTGTCCAACTCCAGATGTGAGTTTAAGACATGGGACTTGAGAAGCTCATGGCAGGAGGAGAAAGAGTGTTGTTTGAGGTAGCAAAAGACTCTTGAGGATACTAGTCATATGGAATCATGTAACAGAGTGGAAGTGAAAAGAGAATCCTATATTGGATGTTTGCAGGTAAGTTTGGTAGTGAGGCATTTCATGAGAGCGCTGTTACAGAGAGATCCAAGCAAAAGGCTTGGGTCACGCAGAGGTGCCAATGATATAAAAGCACACCCATTTTTGAGAGGGATCGACTGGCCACTTATCCGCCACGTGGTATTCCAATCCTCTCTTCCTCTAAATTCCTTGTTTCTCCTGGTCCTGTATTGAAGATGGTCAGTTTCACATCAGTTCACTGTTAGTGATGCAGTGAGCAAGACATCTCAATGAAGACAAGCAGTTTTCCCTACCATTTGACTATGATGCATTTCAATGGGTGTCTGACAGGTGCCTCCACCACTTGATGTTCCATTGGACCTAACTACAACGCAAGTGGAGGCAGATGACAAGGGAGTAGAAGTGCTAGAATGGGAAGAATCTGAAGCAACATGAGATATCACATCTGACACTTTTTATTGTTGTAAGTTCATATTTTCACAAAAAAAAATTCCCATATCATTCCATACTTTTCTGACAATGGTGGCAATCGTTACTTTTGCTGCCTCTTTTCTGGGAACCTGGAGTCTTCCAGAGGATAAATCTGGCTTTCTCTAAACAGTTGTCAAAGCTTTCACAGTGTAAAAGAAAAAATGTTGTGACTTGATGGAATAGGCATCAAGAGGATTATTTTCATCAGGCTGATAGGACTCAGCAAATCAAGTGCCTTAAGCCATTGAAGTAGATTGCTGTATTCCTTTCAATTAATGTTTTCCCCTCTGTGTATATCTTACGCAGTGTATTTGCTTTGGCAATTTCTGTCTGCTGGTCTAATGTTAGGTATGTTGAATAATTCTATCCGTATACAGGTTGTTGCATTCATGAATCAAGCAAGTTAGAGGGTTCATAGCGGGAGGTGGTCTTGAGAGCATTGGTATGTGGGCCTCTCTATTAGTGTTTACCACACCCAAAATCATGTACATCCATGAATGTGAGTGGACAGCAGAGAGTGAGGGATCACTTAATGCCATCATATTGACCAATTATTGTGACTGGCCAATCCAAGGCAATTATATTTCTTTACTGGCCCGGCCCTTTAGGAGAGTGCTGGATCCAATGTATGTTTTAAGGTTCAAATTCAAATTCATGCCATTTGGGGCTTGAATTTCATACAAATTGCAAGTTACAGGTCATTATTGTGCTGTTGGTGGAGGTGCTGTACAGGGTGCAACCATCACTGACCATTGACAGCATGCATGTACAACTGACATTTGCAGTTTCTTTACAAAAGTTCAATCAATAGTGTGCGGTCCATGGAAGATAGAACAAGTGTTCATCTATTTCTTGAAAGGAGAATTGAAGGTAGAGAGTCAGAACTTTCACATAAGGTATGAAAATATTTCAACATATTGGACTTGCCAATGAGGTTTTATGGGCATCCTTGTTTTTGTTTTACTTTATACAATGTTGTCCACTTTTACTTAAGCTTGTTTGTTAAATTAAAATAGTATAAGATTTTTGTTTATCTATATGACAATATGTTGGAGTTTGGACGATAAAGAACACATGTTTCCTTTAACTTGTATGTCCTCCTCGAGGTTTAAAGCTTAAATATACTAATGGATTTTTTCTTTTCTAAGTGTGAATGTGTGACATGCCATTCCTAATGTACCTCCGTGTTGTGATGTACATGTTTTATCAACCTTGATGAAGGCATTAAAACCATCAATGAACATGGGATGGTAAAAGCAAAAATGGATATGAAAGTAGAAAAGAGTATTCAAGATATATCATTAACCGAATAACATAAGGACTACTAACCAACAATACTAGTTCATGTGAACTGGCCATACTTTGAGAACATTAATCAATCAATGGTATGAAATTAATGGAAAATAATTAACATACACAATCTCGTTCATTTTTAGTTGATATGTTTTGTTGTACATATTGGGTAGACCTTGCAATGAAATTGTGCAAACATTAAATTGTAATGTTTTTCTTTTTTGTTCATGCATCAATGTTACATATGACAATGGTAGATAGAAAATTAAATCAAAAAGTGTCCACAACTCTAGCCTTGGGCTTATGACCAATGTGGGGCCAAGTCGAAAGCAAGCCAGCAACAGGCCCCAAGGCATGGCAAGGAGAAAGGAAGAAAATGATTCCCTTAACAAAGGAACTAAATGTGAAAGTTAAGGTTATTCCAAAAACTTTTAAGATGTGCTTCCTATTTTGAATCTCTAGATCATCAAAGAGTTGTGAGTATATTCACAAATTGGTTTGAACAAGTGAATTATGTTCATAATTGAATTTTTCAAATTTTAATCACATGTAAAAATGACCGAAATTTTGGTCTGACATTTTGGTTGCATGTAAAAGAGCAAACTTGCAATCACATGTAAATTTTTTACATGTAGCCAAAATTTCAATAGCCATTTAAAAAATTGCATGCAACCAAAATTTTCATTACATGTAAAAAAAATTAACACATGACCAAAATCTTCATCACATTTGTTTAATTTTGAATGTGTGACCACAATTTTGGTCATGTGTTTTCAAAAATTGATGATTTTTTTCACATGTAATTAATTGCATGCAACTGAAACTTTAGTTGCATGTGAAAGACAATTCACTTGCAATAGCAATTTTAGTCACATGTACATCAAAGTACATGCGACCAAATTCTATTTTATTAAGTGAAATGTTTAAAATTTTAATTACACTTTTTAAACTAAAATATAGTTAATTTGGCATTTGTTCTTATGGTGAAGTCGATGTGCTAAATGTGACCTGAACATTACAACTAGCATGAAATTACCATGTCATGTCTATTTGAACAACCAACCAAAATTATTCTTGAACTTTTGGTCAATAGACAATGCTTATATGTGTGGAGGATGTCAACAAGGTGAATAACAATTCAAACCAAGTAGTAATAGGGGTTAGAAACATTAATTGTTTTCTTATTTTAATCCCATCATCTCAAGTTCATTTGTGATTAGTTTGGAATTTCAACTAATTATATATCATACCAAGAAATTTGTTCCAAGTAAATTTTACTATGCATTATGGATATTTAAATCTATGTTAATGTTTATTGGTTGTCTATATTGTTCACTAACTAGTACCATAGTACCATTTCAAATTTGGCACAATTTATATTATTTTCACTTTTGCCAAATTTTTTTAAAAAAAAACAATGTTGAATGTTAAAAATCTTGAAAATTCAATCAAGGTGGCCATATTTGAATCCACGACCAGCTCAATGAACTAAGGAAGCCTTTCATTAGTCTAACTAAAAGCACAAAATGAAATTGATGAAAACATTAATAATATTATTGAATTTACTCCTTATCTGTCAAAATTTTCAAAGTCAGAAACTCAAGCATTGAATCAAAATTTTCAAATTATATTAATTATTTGGCACATTAATGCCAAACTTGAAAAGGTACTACAATATATGTCATTCGGGTAATTGCATGGTAAAGATTATAGATGGTAGTCTACTCGTCGCAAAATTGAAGATCTTTATCAATATATGCACAAAAAGTCAATTCATAGAAGCAAAATACATATAGATATATTCTTTTGGGGACATTCATCTTCTTAGTTGTTGTGAGTTTTTTTTTTCAATTTTTTGAGATAAAGGGGCCCTACCTAAATTTGGCTACAAGTTAAAACCCTAAGTTGAAAGTTTTAGGAATCCCAATCTTATATATAAATTCACTTAGTCCGTCTGTGCGTCCGTCTGTGACCACTGGACACAGAGAAAAGTGACGGGAAAAAGATAAGATGACCGTAGGATGGAGAGCTTTCGAGGTCCTGAGAGCCAGGTCCTGAAACCTCGCGTTGAGGTCTTGAAGCCCAGGTCCTGAGAGCCAAATATCGAGGTCCTGAGAGCGTGAGTGCGTTATTAATTGGTTGAAGCAATTAACGGGTACCCACTAGTATGTTCTAGTGACAAGCTAGAATCAATGTCTAAATATGGCCGAAAACTTTCTACCTTGAAATTTGGTTACTTTGGTCAAAAGTTTTCAAACAAATCCTTTGTGGCCTTCACATCCTTTTTTTAAAATTCACAACCCTTTGATTTGTGACCAAGTGATGAAATTTCATAACAAAGAAAAACATTGATTATGCTTACTAACTTTTCAATTTGAAAATAAATAAACTATGGTTTGAAGGGGTAGTTCAAGGTGATACATTTTGCTTCATTTGTTGTCTATTCCAAACAAATAGATCACAAAGAGGTCCATGAAAGATCATAGTAGAGGAAAATATATATTAAGGCTTACATATGTATGATGTTCACATAATTACAATTTCATCCTAGTTATAGGAGGACT
>Ga0209208_10004910_pt1 | contig 18780 bp, 17 predicted proteins | sample S1TSphfallax_3_FD_187694 | JGI IMG/M metagenome (GOLD analysis project Ga0209208, IMG submission 187694) | Host-associated microbial communities from peat moss isolated from Minnesota, USA - S1T2_Fd - Sphagnum fallax MG (SPAdes) (version 2) | ecosystem: Host-associated > Plants > Peat moss >... | reverse complement strand
ATATTTAACAATTTTTTTTGAAAAGATTTTTCGCCAAATGGTTGGTGAAATTTCTCCACAAAATGTTTTTTGGCCCAAACGTGGCTTTTCAAAATTTTAAAATAAAAATTGGGGATATTTTTCAGAAAAAAGGATAAAATTGCCACATAAAATTCCCTTTTTATGTTTTTGGGTCCAAATCTGGCGAATGTTTTGCGATTTAAAAATATTGGCCATAATTTTCCGAAAAAAAGAAGAATATTGCCACATAATATTCCTTTTTAAAATTTTTTGGGTCCAAATGTGGGTGAATGTTTTTCAAAAATTAAAGATTGGCGAATTTTTCTTAAAAGGGGAATAATATTGCCACATAATATTATTCCCTTTTGAATGCTTTTTGGTCCAAATGTGGGTGAATTTTTTCAATTAAAAAATTGGCGATATTTTCAGAAAAAAAGAAGAATAACATTGCTAAATAATATTATTCCCTTTTGAATGTTTTTTGGTCCAAATGTCGGGAATGTTTTTCAATTAAAAAATTGGCGATAATATTTTTCATAAAAAAGGGGAATAATATTGCCAAATAAAATTATTCCCTTTTGAATGTTTTTTCGTCCAAAATGTGGGGAATGTTTTTTGGATAAAAAAAAATTGGCGATATTTTCAAAAAAAAAGGGGAATAATGTTGCCACATAATAAATATTATTCCCTTTTTTACTTTTATTTTTGGCATTTTGGCGAAATAAAACGCTGCCCTGCTATGCACATTTATTGATGAAACGTCAACGCCTAACATGCTTCCTAGTACCTAGCCCTGTACCTGCCACCCGGCCATCATTCAAAAATGGAGAACTGGATGCCATCCTCAAGTCTTCAAAATGCCTACCTACGTACGTAGTCTCCTCCAGTCTTGTTGACTCCCGTGATTCTGTGATCACACTTCGCAGCGCCTTTGATTTTTCTTCTTTTCTTTCTATGCGGCGGAGAGGAAGAGAAAGAGCGACCGCACGGTGCTTAGCTTCGTATGTTTGTTTTTTTTTTTTTTCCCCCTCCCGTCTCCCTCTCTGTGTGTGTCTCTCTCTAGCAGTAGCAAGAACTTCTTTGGAAACGAAACTGTCAGTTATGTGGAGGATCGTGTGCAAATAATGAAGAAGTAAACAGCAGAGATGAGGTGAGATTAGGAGCAGAAAATCGGAGATGATGATGATGATGATGATGATTTGTGCTTGAAAAAGAAAAAAGAAAAAGAGAAAACAGAGATTTATTATGGCTGCGAGCAAGAAACATTCGGAGGAGGAGGAGGAGATTGTGACGCGGACTACAATAGTGCCGAGAGGATTACAAGCTGCGCAACATACAGCTGTGGAGGCGGCGCAAGCTTTAGGCAGAGGATTTGATGTGACCTCGGATTTTCGCTTAGGGTTTGTGAAAGGTGCTGTGGGGTCGGTTTTGGTGAAAATCGAGCAAGAGAATTTGCAGAATCTTGTGGCTCCTGGCGGCATTGTTATCCCCGACGTCTCCAGTGATATCAGATGTGTTACGGGAGAGAACACACACTATAAGTCCGATCTCTTGCCTTTTGTTGAGGTAACGATACTGCTTTTTTCAAAAAAACATTCCTTGACAAGTTTCTTTCTGTTGTAGAGGGGATAAGAGCTTGATAGCAACATGTTCTTTCCACCAGAGCAATCACAATTGCTGTTACTCCAACTAGGACATATGCATCTTTATTCCTATGCAGTATTCTTGTGCTGTTTGAAGCATACAGCAAGGATTCTGTTCATCAACTGTCTGTTTCTATCGAAATCATCAAAACCTTCCAGACTATGGAAGAAGTAGAGAAAAAAAACCCTGCTCAGAACCTGCAGATTTGCAGAGCACAAACTAAACATTTTCTAGCTTTGTTGTATGTTGGACTTCAGCTAGATCATTTTTTTTTTCCTAATGCTTTTTGACTTACAAGGTCGCAATTAGCAGTCATAAAACTCTAATAAATGCAGGTTTTGATATCACATAAATATGTATTGTGATGGGAAAAAATAGCTCTGATTGGGAAGCTCTCTGGACTGCAACAACTCTCATACTTGATTCTTTCTGAGCATACAGATGTCACAGCAGTTCAATCAAGATGCTGCAATTGAAGGAAATGTGCCTCTAGGCCTTTTCAACTCAATGTACGGTTTTAACGGTCCATGGCAAACAGATCAACATTCTACCAAGGCGCTTGCACTTGATGGACGGTTCATCAGGCTCTACAGTTTACGGCTTACACAATCACCATTGGTTTTACATGACCAAGTCTTGGATGCAGTTCCGTCAGTGTGGGATCCCAAAAAATTAGCCAGGTATTTGCAGAGATGTGTTCATTTTTTCACTTTCCTCTTAAGTGTGAACTTTTTTTCTGAGCACAATTTGGGTCTGAGATATTGGTGGTTTCCCTGCCTTTTTCAGCTTCATAGAAAGATATGGGACCCACATCATTGTTGGTGTGACAATTGGGGGTAAGGATGTAGTATATGTTCGTCAACATCAGTCATCCCCTTCAACAGTTGCGGAGGTTCAGAAACTTATGCAGTCTGTGGCAGACAGAAGATTTCTGGGTCAAGCCGATGGACATAGAGAGAGAACTGGCAAGGAGAAGGTAATCTCCAGTCTTCACTGTTATCCATCAATTTCTCTGTTTGGAAGATTGATTGTGGCTCATAAGGCTCCAGGAATCACAGCAAAACTACACTCATGATGTGCTGCTTTACTTGTGTTGCAGAAACCATACCATGAGAGAGAAATCAAACAACTAATGTTTGCAGTGAAAAAGGATTTTTTGGCTTGTAAGTTATGAGTGCTGTGGGCAAAAGAGAAAAGTGAAGGTGGTATAGAAATATTGGGTCAGTTACTGAACAAAAATTGTATGCAGGAGGTGGAGATAGTATGCAGGCGGAGGGGAGGAGATGACATGGAAGATAGCCACCACACATGGTTGTCTACTGTGCCTGTGGCCCCAGATGTCATAGCAATGACATTTGTGTCCATTGCTTCTTTATTAAGAGGCATTCGTGGCCATGATTTCCTGAGTCATGCTGTTGATTTCTATTTGCAATGTAAGAGTCTCTGCCCGATATTTGCTGTTGCATCTGCAGAACCCAATTGATTATTATGCTTCACTCAAGCAAAAAAAATCTCTAAACCATGAAAGTGAATCCCTACAGCTGGTGAGCAACAAAGAATACCTATGGCCTTGTTCAATGAGCACTTTCTCACCCTGAGAGATCCTTGCTAGCCATTTGTGGATCTATTTTCGAGCAGTTTGTGGAGGTTAACCATTTGTGTTCTATTGAGAGTCTCATGTGACTGTCATTGAGCTACCATTTCGTGGCTGTTTCAGAAAAGGGCTAATTCCTTTGACCAGCATGATCCAAAATTCTTAGTTGGGTGTTTGCAGTCAAGCCTCCTATTGAGGAGCTACAATACTTTCTAGAGTTTCAAATTCCAACACAGTGGTCAACTCCAGAGTCCGATCTTACTCTTGGGCAAGAAAGAAAGGAACCAGTTTGCCCTGTTATGCAGTTCAGTTTGATGGGTCCTAAGCTCTACATCAGTACCACTCAGGTCAGTGAACACAATAGGTTGGTAGTTTGTTTTGAAACAGAGAGTGTGCATTATGCTTTTGGTTCCATGCAAAGATCTGTGAGGAAAACACAGTATTGTAGCTTAGATCAGAGGCACATTGTGAATTCTGCCAATGGAAATTATGGGTGTGTAAGTTGCTAATGATGTTCTTGTTTGGCTGCATTCAGGTTTCTGTTGGCAGAAAACCTGTGACTGGCCTCCGCTTGTACTTAGAAGGAAATAAGTGCAATAGATTAGAAATCCATTTGCAGCACCTCTCATCGCTCCCACAAGTCTTTCGACCACACTGGGATCGTCATGTCTTGATTGGTGCACCCATATGGAAGTCTCCTGAAGAGCAAGATGTTCGGTGGTTTGAACCTGTCCAGTGGAAGGCTTTTGGTCATGTTTGCACGGCTCCGATTGAGTATACTGAATCACATGTCGGGGATTCCAATGATGCATTCATTGTGACAGGGGCCCAGCTACAGGTAGGTACAATGAGTCTTTGGTCATCAGCACTTATAATCTGAACTTTCAGGTTATGGAAATTCTATTGATTTGATGTGCTCTTTCTGTGGGCAGAAGTTCCCGTAGACTCCAAATGACTTTTGTGTTCTACAGGTTTGGGACTTTGGGATCAAGAATGTGCTCTACCTGAAGCTTTTATATTCTCGAGTTCCAAATTGCTCCATTCGCAGATCAGTGTGGGACAATTTGCCCATCACATCTCAAAAATCGGGCTTGCGCTCACAGCTTGGACTCACTGGCAATGCAGGGAGTCAACAACAGGCTGTACTGGTAATGTGCATTTCCATTGTCGATGTTGTTTGTGAAATGATTTGGTTTTTTGGGCCCTTGGTTCCTGAATAAGAAACAATGTACAGAATAGGCTGACAGAAAACTCAATAGAAGTGAATATGTAATTAAATCCAGAAGAACTTTTCTCCACTTACATATTAACTTGGTCCCTCTTATTTGAAGAAACCCATAGTGTGGAAATAAGGCATCCAAATGTTCCTAACTGAAAACGTCTTTCTTGCCAAAAACAAAGAGGAGTCTTCTTGCTTCAGCATTTTGTTGTCTTTGCTTTCTATAACAGTTCTTCCTTGATGTGTGACAAGAGTTTGAACTTTGTTCTTATTCAGATTCTGCATTGATTTCTTCCTACAAGAGTTGTCAATAGAGGATAGAATACTTTCTCTATTGAAGCTTTTTTGGCACTCTTTTATGTAGGAATGGAACTAGAATTGGTGCTTCAACAAAGAGTTATGGACAGTTTGGGGTTCAGACTTTTATCTGCTTGTACTCAGTAGTTCTAGAGGAAAAGTTAGATCCTAGTTTGAATCATATACAGTATCCATGGTTCAATGAGCTTAAGTGACTATTCTGGTTTTGCAGTCATATAGCTTAACCATACCTGTGCATGATGTTGGGGTGACCAGCCATCACTCAATCTGAATCCAGCAATTCAGTCTGAAGTGCCAAATGCAGTGACTCCAAATCCCAAGTTACTCAAGCTTGTGAACCTGAAAGAGATGAAGAGGGGACCACAAGACATGCCTGGACATTGGCTGGTTTCAGGTGCAAAGTTGGATGTAGATGGTGGAAAACTTGCACTTCGTGTCAAGTACTCACTACTTCATTACTAGCATGCTTCAGAATGGTCTGGAGGATAAGAGGTTTTCTACATTGCCACTGATTGTTAACACACTGCAAGGGTCTCAGGGAAGGTGGTCTGCATCAACTAATCAGTTGAGTTACGCTTGGATTTATCTGGAGTGAATGACTCTGAGTTTTGCCACTCTTTGGGGGTTTGGCATCCACTTCCCAAGATGTGCATAAATTGGACATACTACTATGCTGTTATTGGCACTTAAAAATTTCTTGAAGGGCATAGGGTTATGAATGAATAAGGGGTACAACAGGGCATGGTTGCTCCTCTAACACTGTAGTGAAAGGTTCAAGGTCAATTTCTGTAACCTTGCCAAGAAACTGCTTTTTCATGGGTCTAACACTGAGAGTTCTTTTACAGTTCTATGATGTGGAGAGCCTTTTGTATCATGGGACTAATGATTTGAGTTTTTTTAAGGTGTTTGCTTAAGAATGTAATGGATCTAGCCTTTTCAGGTGTCTTAATCACACTCAAGTTGTACAATGTAACCATTTTTGTTTCCATCAGGTTCTAATGGTAAAATGTGAGAACACTTAGCAACACTGGTGTTTGTGAGATCCTTGAAGTTTTGATCTCAATCCAGCAGTGAAATTAGTTGGTTCTTTTCACAGGTGGCTTGTGGAGATCAAGTCTAGTTGAAAGGTAAAGGGTAGGCCAAATGAGATGTATGCCAATTGTGGTCTCTGGTGCAGGTGGCCAAGAAGATAGTCCCATGTTACTTGGTTGCACTTCTGTAACCAAACTACTGCACCTGGACATGGACAAGATGATAGCCAAATTGGATGTAGGTCAAAGACAAGCCACAGGGTCCAAGTTCAAGAAAACATTCAGGTGTACATGCTCTATGAATCTATCCTGCAAGCTGTTCAAATGTGAACTGACAAGCAAGTAAGCCACATCATGATTGCTACATCATAAGGATGGATGCTAGTTGGATTGCCGCATGATTGTTTCTCTTGCAGAGTTGCTCCAAATCAGCCAAAAAGCCAGGAGAAATCTTGGTAAGCGGCTGGAAGAGAAACCAGGTACCACTTCCTGTTATGAGATAACCTCTCTCTGTGCGAATGTGAGAAGGATCCCAAAATTGAAAACATTGGACATGAAACATGACACAAAATTTGCTGTCATTGAAGGTGTAAGGACAGTGGAGTCTTTCAGCTGCTTACCAGTACGTCTGCTGGCTTGCTGGCTGATCACATTTGGAGCATCTCTGCAAGAGACAATTATACAGCAATCAGGGAGCAATTGAATCTACCTCCAAAAGACTACAGCTAAAAGACACACCTTCTTTGTATTCTAGAGGCAAAGATGCAACGATCAAAGATGTAATCTTGATAACTTAATCTGTTTGAATTCACTTGTCATTAAACACTGAGCCCCCTTACACCAAACACCTCATATCTTCCCCATTCCTTTACCAAATTGAGCAATTTGTACAGCATTGGAAGTGGTAGATGGAGGGCTACAAATATTCTTTGAGCTTCAGAAGCAGAGGAACAATGTGTGATGATTGAGTAATTTGTACGGCTTTGGAAGTGCTAGGTGGAGGGTTACAAATATTCTTTGAGCTTCAGAGAAGCAGAGGAACAGTGTGTGAGGATTTGACCTCCTTTCAGTTCTCAAGTGTTCACTCACTGGACTATCTACCCTGTGTGGGGAAGGCTTTGACTTCAATCCCCTAAAATTTAGAGCTATAAGCATTATCTGTAAAGACCCGTGATTAGGGCGTGAGAATGGCCAGTTTTGGCCGTAATAGGGCATCAAATGCCTAACTAGGAATGAAAATTTTACAAAACAAAAGAATTGGGACCCAAACTAGTTTCATCCTGTCTTTCCTTTTTCCTAAGCGCCTCCACTGCTGCTACATATATTTTCACTTCTCCTACTTGTACAACTACTATAATTACTCTGGATCCTTGTGCATTAAATACTGAGTTTCAGCATTTCATACTGAGATTTAATTAAATCTCCTTACCTACTTTGCGGATACCACTGAAAGAGGGGATATTAGGTGAAAGCAGGCCCAAAGACAAGGTGACTTTAGAGATAACTCTACAGGCTCAAGATTTTCTTTTTTGGGCCCTCTTGAGAGTTAACTAATGCTGAATGTCAGTAGTACCTAAGGTACGCTTATTATGGACTACATAATCAGCAAGAGGACACTGGTTTTCATATGCAAAAGATAGATTGAAGAGTTTGTAAACTGTACCTTCCGAAATGTGGAAGGTTCAATTTTCCATTGCTGCAAAATTCAGACCAAGGAGCGTCCTGAAAATACAAAGGCCGCTGGTCTTTAGGTACATATAGAAGATGGTTCTGGATATAGGGCCTTCCGGATTTGAGGTCCTTTCCCAAGGGCCGTATTGAGTAGGGTATTGAAATAAATCATGGGTACGGGATCGAGTAAATCAGACTTGTATTTCAATAGACTACTACCCTGCGGATACAGACGCGCGTGTACCTTTGGTGTGAACGGGAACAGACAACAGACGGCCTGCGAGAAGTTGCAGAACGCGAGGAGGAGGAGGAGGAGGAGGAGAAGGAGGCTGGGCGCTGGGATTCCTGGAGTCGACTTCCGCTTGGAACCACCTGCATTGCCCGGCGAGGCGGTTGCCGTAATTCCCCCGATCTGTCCGACTCAGTCGTGTCTTCTTGACACTTGCTTCCTCTGATTTGAATTCGGCAAGAATGGCAAGTGCATGAAGTCGCGGATGTATTGCGAAGGCCGCCGCACAGGCTTCTATGGCACAAGAGGAGAGGTTCATGCCTTGCCATCCCCATTTGCGCCCAGGATCAACCAATTGTGATGCAAAATGGCTCTACTGGAGGAGGAGGAGGAACCGTACTTATTCTGCTGCTGCATTCATGGGAAAAGCTTCTGCTGAGCATCGTGGCAGCAGTACCTGCAAATATGTAGAGAAATCAGTGCAGCAGCAGCAGCAGGAGGCAGAAAGTTTTCGGAGATCATCGGGCTCCAATTCTGCTCCGCCTTTACTATTGTTCGTTCCTGATCCTGCAGAGAAAACTGGTGTGGAGGAGGAGCATCATCACTACTTTTTGGAGCATTTCATGATGGGGGGAGTTGCGGCTTCTGTTTCCAAGACGGCCGCGGCTCCCATTGAGAGGGTGAAGATGCTACTGCAGCTACAGGGAGAGCAACTGAAAACCGGTCGTCTTTCGGAGCCTTACAAAGGCATTGCAGACTGTTTTCTCAGGATTTTGCGCGAGGAAGGCGTACTTGCTTTGTGGAGAGGCAATTTCACAAACGTCATTCGCTACTTCCCCACACAGGTAGGTAGCTCGGTGCTCTCTTGTATCTGAATCTTCTACTTACAATCTCCTGTAGCTGTTACTGATCTCTACCGCTTTCCTCAAGGAAGATGCATTGCATTGCTCTAGCTATTATCCTCATCAAGATGCTCAAGTCATCTTGCTTTCAACCAGATGTAGAACTGGTATGAAGCTCAATCTATTGCAATCGGTGCCTTCTCAGGCAACTGCACGAGGAAGATATGCACAGTTTCTTGACAGTTCTCTGGTGTGGACCTGCTGCGCAGGCCTTCAATTTTGCCTTCAAAGACTATTTCAGGGACCTGCTTGGATTCAGGAGGGAGAAGGACGGCTACTCCAAATGGTTTCTAGGGAATGTGCTGTCAGGAGGAGCGGCCGGCGCGGCATCTTCCGTGTTTGTGTACTCTTTGGATTATGCTCGAACACGCTTGACGAGCGACTCCGGGAACCACCTCCAAAAGCGCCAGTTCAACGGCCTTAGCGACGTGTACAGGAAGACGATCCGCTCTGACGGCATCCTTGGGCTGTACAGAGGTTTTCGTGCCTCTGTGCTGGGGATCATCTTGTACAGAGGTCTTTACTTCGGCATCTATGACTCCGTGAAGCCCGTGGTTCTCGTGGGAGCTTTACAGGTAAAAAACAACTTCAGTTAAGTTTTGATGCGACAAAGGCATTGACGAACATGATGTTTTGCAAGAACACACACACACACACACACAAGTGTGCTGTCAAGAAGGAAGAGAGAGGGAGAGAGATGAGCAAATGGCTTACTTTCAGATTGTCTGTGCATGAAGGTGGATAACAATGTCTGTGAACCCTGCTGCAATGTGACACGCCTGCAGGATAGTTTTGCTGCAAGTTTTGGGCTGGGGTTTGTGGTCACGACTATTGCCGGGAGCATCACTTATCCTCTGGACACGATTCGTAGACGGATGATGTTGACCTCCGGAGAAGCTGTCAAGTATATGGACACGACAGATGCATTTCGGCAGATAATTGCAAAGGAGGGTGTCAAAGCTCTCTTCAAGGGTGGTCTTGCCAACATACTACTGGGACTAGCAGGTGCAGGTGTGCTTGCAGGCTATGATAAGCTTCAACTCATTTTCTTTGGAAGGGCATTTCGCCCTCCATCAACAGAAGCCTACTAAGCCTCAGAATTCTGCAGGGTGGACAAATCTCAAAATGATGTTTTTACAATAAAATCAAACATTTTCCAATCTAACCAGACGACACCAAGGGCCACAAACTTCAGTGTCCAACTGTTTCAGAATTGCCTTCCAAGGTACACAAGCAATCCTATGTCTGCAAGTGGAGAAACATTATTCTCAGTAAAACACCGAGGCTATGCAATAACAAACCGCACCCAGTCTTTTGTATCCTGCATCAATGGATTAGCTGTAAAAAGCCACAGGTGCACTCTCAACTCTCAGGTTAAAGCAAAAGTTTTCAGAAAGGAACCTTGTCTAATTATGAGTGCAGTCCTTGCTGCCAATGTGTTTATGCTTTCTTCTCCAGGTACAAAGATGAGAACTCTTAAATGGGAAGGGCTAAATTGTCAATTCATGTCATTCCTAATACCTTGCAAATGATGATGCTGTGTGACAGGTTCACACCCTATATCTTTGAGGGTGCAGCTCCCTGTTGTTCATCAATGTGCATGACCTGCTGACTCTGGGCAATTAGAGTTCTCTTGCAACAGGTAAAATGCAACTGCTTCTCTCATTGTTGTTGCCATATGATCTTAGTATCCATAACAAGAGCAGAAGCAAAGCATGATCATCTTGTAAAAGTTGTCAAGAGATAATCTGCCATCAAAAGAGCATCTCTCTCCTTGAAAATTGTCAAAAGTTTGAGTAGAATTCACAAGAGTTTTAGTGATGAATATATGTGCAAAGGTAGTTAAGGGGTTTAATCCTAGACAAGCGAAAGTAGGAAACTGACACTGTGGAGAGAAACTTTCAAGCTTCAATGAAAGAGAAGAGCATATATGTACATTAGCAATTTAGTACTAGGGTTCCCTAGGCAGATTTACCTATTCAAAGATTCCTTTCATTTCCATATAGAGCAGAAATCCAAATCTAAGAAAAACTTTTCAGGGAAAAGATGCTTGTCTGGTAATAGTATCAAATGGGTGGATATCAAAGATTTTTGTCCCAACAAGGATTTCCCTTTTCCAAACAGAGGAATCAGATTAGAATCACACCAGTTTCTGCATATAACCAAAACAAACCTTTGACCCACATGCAGTAGTACCTAGGGTGAGTCTCAAAGGGGCAAACACAAATAGTAGTGAAACAAATACATTGGTGAAACTTATCCAAAAGTTGGCTTTTGGATTGTCTAAAATTTGAAGAATCTCTAAATGCAGGCCATTTACTCCATCTATCCGGAGTAGTTATGCCTCCATGAAGGATCACTATGAAATTGGCAAACTGCAGTCTACTGCTGCAGCTGCTGCTGTGTAGTCAGTTAAGAGCAACCGCATGGTTGCTAATGCCACATTTCTAATGGTGGATGATAAGAAGTGTCAGCAAATTAAGAAATAGAATATAAGCTGTTGACATTGATGAGTAAAAACACAGTGTCAACAATGCAACAGTCCCCTGGCAACACACAAAAAAGGGAGGGCACATCATTTAATGCAAGATAAAGCAAGGGGAAAAAAAAAAAGCAGTCAATTTAGAGATGGACCTGGCATATTTGAAGCTAATCAGTAGAATTCTAACAGACTTCTCAATCCACAAACAAAGTCACAAAGATTGGGTTCCCAATCATTTTAGTTCTCTCCAACTCAGATTCCTGTGGTTCAGGCCATATGATCTTATGCAGCTGAATCACAAGAGACTGTGCTTCTGCATCGGCTACAACCATTGAGATATTCACCGGCTCTACCAGAGAACAGTGTGTCATTTAAAGCTACAAAAATACACACAGATACAACGAGCAACCCATACCATAACAACAGCTCTGTGCCTTGTGGCAAGTTCAAACCCCGCAAATAGTTAAAATAGGAAATGTTTCATGAAAGTTTGGCAATAATGAACTCACAGTTGTTCACACTAACACCTGCTGAACATTCCTTGAACTATGTCTTTCCATCGACTCTCACTTACAGGAGAGCCAATAGAATGAGAGCTCAGGAACTTCCAGCAAAAGATTGTCCACATCAAACTTTAGAAACTTATGGTGAGACACATGCTGTCCATCATCCTTCAAGGACTTTGTCTGTTGACAAAATTTCTAGTTACTTATGGACACAAAGTTGCAAACAAAAATTCTATGCAACTTAAGTACACAAAATTACAAACAAAATTTCTACACAACTTACGTACACAAGTTACAAACAAAATTTCTATGCTACTTCAGTACACAAAAGTTACAAACACTAACCAAACATAACCAGGAAGTAGAGCTGCTAGAATATACGATTTGTTCTTATTACTAACCAACAGGGAGGAAACTGAAAAATGAAAACAAACTCAGAGCATTACAAGGAGCAACATCCTTTTATGAACATCAATCACAAATTCAATGCTTCAGTAACCATCATATTTTGCAACTGTAACAAAGTAGAAGAGTTGATGAAATGCAACACATACCTTGGAGACACTCTGAGAAGTCAATTGAACATTGACATTATTCTTGTTCAACACCTCAAAAACCTATCCACTAAAACACAACCCAAGTAAACCAAGGTTTTATAAGAATAGATCCAGTGCCAAGTGTTCATGCCGAGACATTAAGGCACACTCTTAATCACCTGTGTTCATAAGCCACCAACTTCATTTCCAGTCTCCACAACCAAAAGCCCAGAATGATATACATAACAGAGATTGTCCCACCTTCTCCAAGATGTGAGAAGAACATTTGACATTGCAAATAAACAAAATGATGGAGCGCCTCTGCACCAGATTCTCTATAGCAAATATTTGAGTGATTATTATTATCTTGCAATGAAGTCCTCACAGTACCAAGATTTTGGAAAATCCTTGAAGCTCACATGGCTGGAATATTGCATTGGAACATGCTGCCTGTGTACTGAGAATCCTATATATTCCCTCTGTTTTTTGGCCTGGAGATCAAACACTATGGAGGACTCTGGAAACATTGTGATGCATGTATCCTTTGTATAATTTTCACCTCCATTTTTTTTGGTCACCAGGATGCTAAAGTTCTTGCCAAAAATAAAAACACTGATCACACTAAACCAATTTGGACTACAGCACAGTAAGAGTAGCTGGCAATCTGACCAGTTTAATGCTTGGTAAGAAATTCAAGTGCTTCAAAACCAATTGCAAATTTAACATTCAAATGGGTTCCCATTTGCATTAAATGGCATTTTATACACAATTGGCCTGGCATGAAAGTAGAATGCCTTTAAATTTATGTTAAGAATGCTACTTGGTGGTTTCGATGAACATACCATATTGAGTGTCCAGTGCTCTACATTTTCAGATTGGGTTCAGGAGGTGGCACTTTCCGTGGAACTCATGGGGCCACTTTCCATCTGCACTCATTGACCTTCTGAATTAGCAAATTGGCCATTATGCTGTTGGTTATGTCTGCTAGACCTGCACCCAGTGTATGTATTTCACACAGTGTCACTAGCATCCTTGGCCTTTCTCGAACTAACTGGGAAGGACACAACAAGGAATGTAACTAGGAAGATGTAGGAAGACACACAAGAGGTTTGCATAGTCTACATGAACAGGTCCCTTGCAGATCCAGTATGCTTTGCAACTAATTGTATTAATGTATGGAGATGCAATGGACAAGGTGAAAAAGTTGCATCACACATGATATGGCACCACAACTGTTGCCATGTAGACTCTGGCAAGGGATGAAAATGCTTCACCTTGAATCAGCTATTCTTTGCAGAGGTTCAGATCCTCCTTCAAATCATTTCTGAGCTCTGAATGATCCATATGTCAGTGCTACACTACAACTCCACCTCCCTCTGTCCATAACTCCAACCAACAGTGCCACCCAATTCTTGAACATAACAGGGCTGAATAAAGTGGGAGTAGTGTATAGTGCAGTTTTGGCTGAAACCATTGCAGGAATAAAGATCAAAAATTCCAAGGCAAGGAGCATGCCCAAAATATCCAAATTTTCACAATAGTAGAGAGGCAACACTTTCCACTGATCCTCTCTGTTATAGTACAAGGTTTCTTCTTGTCAAGTGCACCTTGTGTGAGTATTCAGCCAATTGGGCTCAAAAATAAACCAGAATCCCACAAGATTGCCTTGAGATCTTATGACCTCTACTTTGAAAGAAATCAAACAGTGAATGCAAAACATGCACACAAAGTACTGATTCACATTCTCGCAAATCCTGCACACTTATCTCCTTCTCGCCATATTTCATGTCAAAACAATCTCATGAACTCTGACTTACACAATTGCTTCCACCCAGCATTAGCCATGGCATGTGGGATGCTTTCAGGGATCAGCAACCACATAACCTCTGCCTCATCCTGAACCTCCCCAAAAAATCACTGCAGGCAATATATGTCAAGCAGTTCTTAACCCCTTACAATTACAACAAGACAATCTTCCCAATTTTGCAGTGCAAATGCTGTGAAGCCTTCTTAACCCTTTATATAATTACAACAAGACAATCTTACCAATATGACAGTGCCAATGATGTGAAGCTAGGCCCAGTAGCGGGGTTTGCAAATATATGTTTCACAAATCCTACTCCTTGATCCTCAGAAATTTCCTCTCTTGTATCATCATCTCTTGTACCCCTAATCATTTAGAAGTACCACAACCACCTCCACTTCTTAGGCCAGAAATGGAATGTTGATTCTCTGCTTGCATCCCATCCATCCATCCCTGCAAGTAGCTAGGTCCTGAGTCCTAATGCAATGTGCATACATGATTCATTCAAACTGTATTGCAGTAGTAACTGTCATCTCCTCACCACCTCCCAAGTCCTTCACAGTGGAGAATAACAATTCATTAGGTATAGCTTTACTCCTGCATTTGGTTGCTGGGGAGACACAAAAACAAGACCAGTAGGGATCCTTGTATCTAACATTTAGGAAGATGATGCCATGGCAGGAATTGAAGGCTCTGGAATCTCTTTTGAACCCTTCTGTCTCTAATTCTTCTAATGAGGTATTTCCAACTCCACCCACCCCCAGAATGTAGGTTTCACTAATCAGAAATATCCACCAAAATTACAGATGATAATAAGGGGGTTCAACAAGGTTTGATTATCTTGTTCACATAATCAATGATTTACAGTGCTGATTATGTGACCATTGAGGATGAATCCTTTGAACACTCCCACAATCACTTTTCCACTTATCTCATTATCATTTACTTGAAAATTACAATTGTTACTTGGGGGGGAGACAATATGCAAAGGGAGACCTTTGAATCATTGATGATTCAATAATCAATTGTAATATATGCAATCATGTGGAGGTTTCAGATAATTGATTATCGCAACAAGATAATCAAACCTTGAACCCCTACTATATAAGAATGCTCTTGCTCTTACAACAGTGGAAACTTTCCAACACTAGTGCCATGTGGAAATCAAACAAGGATCCTTGATTAGGCTTTAAAGTGCCTACTACATCAAAATCTCTAGATATCAGAAATCAAACAAGGATCCTTGATTACTAGGCTTTAAAGTGCCTACTGCATTGAAATCCCTAGATATCGAGTCAATCAGCAAAGGTTGTCCATTTCAATTTTGCCCAATTTCCACCTCGTTCAAGGAGTTCAACACTTGACACAAAAGCTACATAATTCTGAGAGACTAGGCACTAATTAAGTGTCATTGTACTGGGTTGGACATGGACAGGATTCTAGAGATTTTGCAGAGGAACGAGTGTACAGCAGCCTGACGCCTGGACATATTGGGCCTCAACAGAACCAAAGCCAAGAGAAAGTTAGTGAGCACCTCAACCTCTCTAAGTCTCTGTCTATGTCTGTCTTTGAGTAGCTCCAGAGGTCAGACTCATAAATCTCTTGTCATTTCTTCTGTGGACCTGACAAGTTTGGCTGTTGTGTGCCACAAATGCAATACAATTGAATGCAGGGGTTAGCACAAGCAAGCCCTCTCCATATCTTGTTATTTCCTTCTTGTTGTTGGGAATGTCTAGTGGGATGTTCATCCAACCTAATGAGCAAACTCTGCTTAGCAAACCTTTGGAAAAGGTCAAAAGGCTCCATATACAACAAGCTAGAGAACTACATCAGTACCTTCATGTGTGTTATATATTAATTAGGTTGGAATTATAGATCCTTAGTCAAGTGAAGTGCCCCAAAGCACAACTACGAAGACCAACTGGTCACAAACTGGTCACTTCTCTACACATTCAAGGGTGCTCATATTCAAATTGCTGACAAGCTTGCAACTAGCAATCACTCCACTCCATGCCTACTAACCGATATGGAATTTGAAGGCCCCGCACCCTTTCATTTTGATGAAAGTTGTACATGAGTATTGTTTGTGTTGCATGTAAGCATAACCCAATTGATATTTCAGGCCAAGAAGAGGAAATAGAAGAGCAGCATGTTATAGATTTGGATAAAGAAGCTGACCTTCACAGGGGTTGCAACCAACCAGAGTAACTCTTTCTCCCCTTTGAACCCCTTTTTCCTTTTCATGTCGATCACAGAGTCATAGTCTACTAGATGCAAAGTCTATTCATGTTGAAGTAAGAAATAGTGCATATGAACAAGACCAAAAAACCACATTGAAGTAAAGGAATTATGTGTGAACAACACCAACAAATGTGTGTTGGTGCAGATATCAGTTTGTGTACAAGCAGGCTGTCTCGTGCAATGATGTGTACATGCAAATGGTTTTTGTTTCTTCATTCTTTTCCATCTTCCTCTTTGTTTTTTTGTTGATTGTTGTCAAAACACTTCCTGGATCAACCCAATTTTTTTTTATCAGTGTAGAACATCCATAGAGGCAAGAAGTTTATATGCTTCATAACTTACCTGTGAGTAAGCCGAATTTTGGCCTGCTTCTAAGCAAAAGCGCTGAATTGCTCTTGTGACAGTGTAGAGTGAGAAGGACATCTCCAGCATGTCTTGTGAAGACCTGGTCTTGAAAGTGTCACTACCTGGCACTGAAGGGCTTGATGATTTAGAGCTTGATGTGCAGACAACTTATGTGAGACTTTTGTCTCCCATATAGTAAGATATCCTCCCTGTACTTTCACCCTCCTGGTTCATGAAGTGCAACATAAACTAAAAACATGAATATATGGGCTGTAACATCAGCTTGAGATTATGGAAAATTAATGAAACAAATTGATAGTCATGGTGTGAAATGATGATCAAGAAAGAGTCAATGACCAAAAGAATGGTGGCTGGGGGAAGCAGTTTCTTGGCCTTGTATTTACCTCATAAGGTGAATATGGAACGAAGCTCTGCAAATTGGAATGCGGCATCAAGTACATTGACTATCACAATGCCAATTGTAGGGCGTGACATTTGCAACCAACTCAAGTAGCCAGCTCTAAAGCAAAACAATATCACATTACCTTTGCATAAGTGTAATATATATTGCATGAAGAGGAGAATGGCACAAAGAAATTCCTCTTTTAGTGCAGCAATTAAGATGCAAGACAAAATTTCACAAGTGGCAGAGGAGTCCAAACACAGCATTTCATAGAACATTGATAGCTCAGGGATTAAACTTATGATTAATGAAAAGAGAGGGCTGGATAGTCTCTAAAGTGCTATGCCTCATGAATGAGCACTTATCAATGCTCTTCTTAACTAGACACTTGGGCTATCTCGACAAGTCATGCCAAAACAAACAATGGCATCTCTATTTCTCTGTAACCAACCAAAGAAAGAATGCATTCTTTACTCAGAGGAAAGTGATGTACAACAATGGGTCTGTTTTCATCTGCTTCACCTAGAGTGGTTTATACAATCTAACTTACTCCAGCGGCTAATCTTACAAGGGCCCATGCAAGCTAAAAATATTGACATGCACATGTCACTGTAGATTTGTGATGGCTGCAAGTTTGGAAATCCAACCACCTATAGACATGGCTTCCTATAATCTAGAAGGCTAATAACTATGCCTTATCAGACATGTTATGTATTTCTATATTGGAGAGATTCATGAAATGATGGACCACCTCTACACCAAATTCACTACAGCAATCTTCTTCAGTTTTTCCTTCACCTTGGCCTGACATGTGGGTGCTCTGAACATCCACCATTGCCACATTTCACTTCAGCACAATGCTGGTTATTTTTGCCTCCAAAAATGCGAACACCATCAGTTTGCAATAAAGGATCACAACTTTCATATGAAATTTGTTACATGAACTCTGTAAATTTTACATCAACAGCAACCTGCAGTAACACACAAGGACAGTACAATCACTTTTAAAGAAGTACAACATCACAGTGTAATATTAGATATGGACAAATTGCAGGCAAATACCATTTCAGAACACAAACCAAAACCTGGCATGATTACAAAGTTTCTCTGACTTCTGCGATTAAACAATCTGAAGTAACAGTCCTGTGATCTATATTCGATGTCCAGGATTGCAACTTACTTTTGAAAGGGAAAAAGAAGGAAAAGACCAAGCAACTCATTTCATCGTCTCTACATATACAGTGTTGCATAGTAGCTATCGTGCAGGCACCTTCCAGACAAGGCAAAATGAAATTTGTTTGCCTCATTGATGTGCATTTAGAAGCTCAAGAACCAAGTAGTCATAGCCAACAATATCCAAGTGGGCTCCAGAACAGCTAGCACTGCTGCTAACTTGGATTAAGAGAACAACCAGACCTGACTCATATCTCACGTTCTTGTGATGAAGGTGCCAGGTGACTCGGGATTATATGAGTTTTTAACACATAGAGTGATGTCTGCGTCTTCTGCTGGTCTCATTGACTGGGTGTGTAACACCTGCCAATGTCAAACTTCAGCGGTGATTCATGATTCATTCAACCTACACATCGTCATAATCACAAGCTGCAAGAAATAACACAACTCAAATCTGCTTGACTCCAGAATCAAAGTATCTTCCACCCTACGGGACAGCCATTGCCTCCTATAAGCCACATCTTCTGAGGGCTACAGTTGCTACTATGCATGAAGTTTGCAAATGAGAATGGCAGATTTTGATTTCATCTGCCTGCCTGCTGTTCAATCAGATTCAGTATAAGATGGCCTGTCAAAAAATCACCTGTCCAGCAAAATTAGCCAGTTCTGATACTTCCTCAAA
>Ga0209208_10004909_pt1 | contig 18782 bp, 11 predicted proteins | sample S1TSphfallax_3_FD_187694 | JGI IMG/M metagenome (GOLD analysis project Ga0209208, IMG submission 187694) | Host-associated microbial communities from peat moss isolated from Minnesota, USA - S1T2_Fd - Sphagnum fallax MG (SPAdes) (version 2) | ecosystem: Host-associated > Plants > Peat moss >... | reverse complement strand
TTTTTTTTTTTTTTTTTTTTTTTTTTTTTTCCCCCCAAGTTTTGAACTAAAGCAAAATACAACTTGGTAGGAAATAAAGCATATGTGTATACAAATGACTAATAATTATTGGATTTTTTCAGTTTTTTGGCATTTAAAAGGTGAAAATATTAAACTAAAAAATCATGGAGTTTTTGAGTTTTCACATTTTTGTAAAAGAGGTTTAAACATGTCAAAATAATTCAAATAATCTTTGACAACCCGTTACAATACACACATCAACCATGTAGGATTAACCAAACATATTTATTGTTCACCAAAACCATTGTGTTTACATGAGTTACCATAGGGTGAAAAAAAAGAACAAGATTAACTAGTCTATTAATTCCTTGTCCATGTTGTGGTAACCTAACTCCTAGATGGTACTACAATGCTATGATAGCTTGATTCTAATTGTATCTTCCAGTACTCTCTTGTTAAATGTTTCTAATCTATTGTTGAATTTTAAATTATGAACTAAACAATTTACAAATATGTCATGGATGGTTACATTGATATTAATGTTTGATGATTGTTTGTGGAATACTAATGTATTGTAGAATGTTGAAAACATTCATGACAAAAAAAACATAAGTTCTTTAGTTTTTTCATTGGGTCCAAATTGTAGGATGAAAATAGCTAGTAGAAGGGACGTTTAAACAATTCATAGATAGTTTTCTTGGATGGTTGGGGTTCAAGCATGGTAAAGTGGACCAAAAAGTACGTCCATCCAAATACAAATTTTAAATATGGCAGTTTTTCAACATAAAAATAAGAAAATAGGTTCAATTTTTTTTTTAAATCTCACTATGGAAACCTCCATGATTCCATGCTTCCATTGATTTTTTATGAGTTAAAAAAAAAAGAAATTGGAAAAAATTACTACAATAAAAGTAGGTGACAAGTAGGAATGAAATTAATAGGTTAATAGTGTGTTCATTTTCACACTTACATTAGGTGTTAAATATATTTTGATTATACTATGAAAATTTTCAAAGTCTACTAGTATATTTAGCATGCCATTAACTCTTTTTTTTAAATCCAATATTTAATCTACTTGTGTTTGAATTTTAATCTACTTTGCAAGTTGTGACATCTACTTGAATTTTGGTGAATATATACAAACTACTTTAAACATGTGATTTTCAAATATAGTTGTAATAAAGTAAAAGAACTTCATATAATTAAACATTAAAATATATAATAATTTAAATTCAATATACCAAGGCCTACTTGGTGGCCACTTTCCATTTATGCTGCAAAATAACTTTCTAATCTATTTTACTATCCTTTTGTTCGTTGATGTGGTAACATGAGATTGGTCAAACAATGTATTTACAATGTTTTCATGTTTCTAAAGCACAACATTTAAAAAAAAATTTATAGTTTTTAAATGTGTTCAAAGGTATTTCATATTCATTAGATTACTTTCAATGTTAAATGACAAGTAATTTGAAAAACATTGTACAAATATGACACATTTTCAACATGAATTTGATGGACTTGCAAACATGTAAAATAAGCATCGGTGGCTTCCTTGTCTATGCTTGCACCCTAATATAAAAGAGCTTCAAATTAATATATTTGGACCCCTTTTTCTCAATGGCTTCTTAAGCTAGGAAATTGATGGGTGCCTTTTATTTCCAAAGATATATAAGGTGCCACCTTATCAATGAAGAAAAATTCATGGAGCTAAGTTCATTTGTATAAACTACTAAACAATTGTAAATTTTGAAATCATTATGCACATTAACAAGCAAGTGAATCTTTTGTTTGATTGAATAATACTTGTGCAACTATTTAAAAACAATGTTATATAAATAGACCAAAACCAATAGTTGAAAATCAAGAGCCCATATTCAATGTACAAGTTCAAAAGTCTACATTTGAATTATTTGAAAAATAACATTTTTTCCATCTCCAAGTTCAAGTTGCATTCTTCAAAAATAAGCATTTTCAACCTCTTTTATGAAAGATATGTGTTGAAAAATATAAATGTAATTAACATGTAAATGACCTTTGGAAAAACTTACAATTCTAGTCGAATAATTTCTCAATTTTGTGATAAAAACTTGGAATTCTAACCATAAGTGTTATAGACAATTAAAATGTCATGTCCCAAAAGTTTAAATACACTGTCCAATTTGAATATATAAATAATAAGTCCATCACCAATGATTTACAAATTGATTATACATGGTTTTAAACCCAAATTATAAAGTCCACCATTGATTGAATACTAATGATTTGGTGTAATTACTTAAAAGTTAGAAGGATTAAGATTTCAATTCCATTTACTAAAATCCTTTTGTTATACTTCACATATAAGTGTAGGGGTTGGCTATATTGGGCGCAATGATTGCAGGTGCATGGGTGCAGAGTTCTGGGTCCAAGGGTGTGTGGGTGCAGAAGTTGCCAACTATGATCCAACATGAAGTGTGATGTGGCATGGACATGGCGCTGATGTGGCACTGACATGGAATTTGAATTAACACATAAATATGGTATTGTCATAATTGTCATACAATGTTTAGCCATCCCAAAGTAGGAACAAGGTTTCAAAGATCATAAATCTGACATCATAATCTAGATAATGACGTCATTTAACCATAACATGATGTTACTGATCCACAAATATGTCAAGTGCATGTACTAGGTGTTGGCATTAAACCGAGCTAGGATATTTGCAAAAAACCTTGGTGGGCAAGGGCATGTAAAGAACCAGACAATTTTCCTTTACACCTAAAACCATTATATATGCATTTTGTATAAGTTGAAAAGTTCCAAAGCCAATGTTTGGTCTTTTTGGGAAGTTTCAAGAAACCTTAATAGTGGATTGATCAAGTTGAAGAGGAATAAGTGTGTGGAAGCTTTAGTGGTATTTGTTGGTTAGAGTATAGAACCATTTTTACATTTGGGTGCAAGGTGAAAATTGACTTTTCAAAATTATTTTTGTACATTTGTTGAAATTGCATGCTAGTAATTGACAAATTGTTGAAAGTGATTTTTTTATTGATGTGCCCAAAGGTGGTGGGGCATGTAACTTGATGTGTAACTTAATATAGTTACACAATTACTTAGGTAATTGTCTAAAGGGGTAAGTTGAGTGGTAGGGTTCCATAATTTGGTCATGGTGCATTGACTTTCACATATTAATTTATGTGCAAGTCACGTGCATTATGTGGTTATGTTTCTTTGTATTAATTGTGGAATCACATGGGGAACCATGTGATGGATAAACTTTAGGAAGTTTCTTGACTAATTTCTTTTTGGTTGGTATATAAATGGATGTTTGTAACCTTGAGAAACACTTTCACTTATACAAAGTTATTGTATGAATGCAAAGTTTGTTAAAATTGAAGTTTTGGTTTTTGAAAGGCTTTTGGTTTGGAATGGTTTTGGTGTTGTTTGTGTATAGTTCATGGTAGGAGAATGGTGAAGCTTACATAGACAATTGAAAGGTGAAAAAATAATTTTACAACCAAGAACATAGATTTCATATCTATGTAGTAATCATACATAGTTTCGGTTCCAAACCAGTTCGTGTTGTACAAGCACACTTGCATATTATGCAATGTTCGAAACAATGAACAATCACAACAAATCTAAAAAGCATCGGTCTGTGCTTAGGCAACTAGGCTTAACCGAAACACATGACCTCATGGAGTTTGTAGCAGATGTGTATGATTTCCCAATGGACACCATTTGTAGTGAGCCACTATCTTTCACACCACATTTGTTTATGTATGCATGTAGGAGTTTAAAGCTTTGCCTTAGCATTACATTGATATCTTGCACACATTGTTGGTTTCATACAGGTCCAACAGTGGTTTCTTTGTCATTCGATGATGCCATGAGGGTGATTACAGAACAACACGCTCTTGGGATTGATCTCCCACAATGCATTAGGGCGATGGTCAAGGTAAAAAAGGTTTTGAATTTCATAAGATGCATGTGTTTGATCAGGATGAGGAGTTGAGCAAATCCCTCGAATTATCTGGGTCATTGTTGTTGATGGATGAGGATGAGGTGGTGGCAATTATTTGTTAGCGTGCCATTCCACATGACCTAGCCACATAGGCTGGTCAGACTACACACTGGCTCTTTCGTTGAGGTGGATTTGTGGAAAGATCAAAGTGCAAGGAAGCTAGCCCTATGGCTATGTTTGGGTGGAGATGGGCCCGAAAGTTTGGCAAGTTAATCATCTTACTTATTGTGATTTGATGCACCATGCCTTTTTTCATTTTTAACCAACTATTTTTGGTTCTTGTAGATACACACACACTAGTTAGCTAGATGTTAGCAACAGGGCTACACAACCATCTACATTTGAGTTGGAGAAAGTTGGGAACAACTTTGCTACCAAGTTGTTCCACTTTATTCTTTCTTTCTTCCCTTAGTGTATTTCTCAACTTGAGAGCTTACATGGCTCAAGTGAGGGCTTCGACAAGATTAGGGAGACCCCATTGACCACCACGGGTATCACAAAAAAAATTTGTAGCCTCCCACACATTGACCTTGGTGATACTGGCCTAAGCTACATTTTGTGGTTCCATGAGAGTGAGCATTCACACATAATCATTGTATATCCTTTCAAATGTATATGTCCTTTCAAAATTTCACTATATCACTAACCTTTGGAAAATGGGATTTGGCAGGGGTTCATTTTCTTGGGCAAGGCATTTGTGGAGGTGGGGAGTTTGTCTTCCTAGAGTATAGAGTTTTCTTTCGATCACAACATGGCACTATTCTTGGCTTCTTCTCAAGTAAAGTCTACCATGGCATGAGACAAAACATCGGTTTTACTCAGCTTGGTGCGGCTATTATAGCCAAGGCCCAAGTTGCAACTTCCGGGGGAAAGGGACAGAAGACTTTGCAGATTGTGTAGGTATTGTTGTGTAGATTACATAAATATTACTGCACTGCCTCTAATGTGGATATCACATAGTTATTGATGCATACCCAATTGTGTACATATCACATTTCAAGTTGCATATATGTACTCGGGAAGCTAGAGCATTATGGTTGTAGACCCATGTCCAGAATCTGAATATGTTCATTGAGGGAGCTGGCTGAACCTAGTGGAAATTGGGCAAGAATCTTCTTGAGCTCTGGTTTTTTTTTTGGGTTGCAAGCTAGTTTTGTAATGCAAGATCTCAACACAGATGACATACAGTAGGAATTTGAGGAACCAATAATTTTGGGCCTTTCAGCAGTTTTGGGTCAGCCAGTGTGTGTAGAAGGCACATGCACTAATATCAAGTTTATAGTGCTGCAAGTTCACATGCATGTAAAGTTGAATTCCATCAGATCCAGACATGTTTGGATACACAATGCAGTGTGTGTAGAGGGTTTAGGGTTTAGGGTTTAGGGCTAAATTATGACAATCTTTGGTTGGGGTAATGACCCAAGGATTGTCATTTATGTTGCGTTTACAAACACCAAATGGTATGTAGTCCCAATTAATGAAGTTTATTTTCCTTGAGCGAACTTGCTCCTGTTCTTGGTTGCCATTGGTTTTACAAATCTATGTCCTCATGAGTTTGCCTTCCCTATGCACCTGTTAAAACTTGAAGGTATACATCTACTTCTGATTTCCATGCTACCTACAGTGCAAATTTGATGTTTGAAGTCTCTCCCTGTGCAATCCTTAATGGCTGCATATTGGCTGGTGAGGAAACTGTTAGGGTTTAGGGTTCCATGACACTAGTTATTCAGATGGAACTTGCTTGATTTCCAGGAATTATTTTTATTTTGAAGACTCTGAATGTTTTGGGAAAATGGAGTTTATGACAGCTAGTTGAGAAAGATGACGCAATAGAAGTCTAAAGAGTATAGACACATTCAAATTCCCCTCTTTCTCTTCACATTATGACTGGTAAGAACAATTGACTGGGAAGGATACTCATTGTCCTACTAGAGCATTACCAAGGCTCACCCTACTTTGGAGCCCTGAATTTGAAACCCCTTCTTAAAGCTTTAGCCAGTGATCAAAATGGAGATGAAATGTTTCCCAATCATGAAGCATTGGCACTTTTTTTTGCTTTGTTATTTCAGGTCGCTCCCTAGCTGTAATATTTCCTATTTGACTTTACCTAACTTACCTCAGATTTACTGGACCTTTTGAAGGGTGACATGAGGACCATATGATAACAGAAGCATGGCAAATTTCCTAGCAAAAGAAACAGAAGTTATTGTACCTTAACAATCTGCAGTAAGTCCCTGGTTGCAGCATTATTCTTGAAATAATCCCACAGATGTTGTAACCAAAATCCATTAAAAGAATAAGATTGCTTACCCTACAGGAGAGGAATTATCACAAGCCATTGGCCTAGAAAGGTCAGGAGATATGGACAACTAACTGTAGAATCTTGCTCAAAGACTTTGACAGAGTAGGCTTGAAATTTCCAGTGTGCAAAAGCCCTTCCATATAATGTTTGTGCAGTTCCTCCATTGTCATGTACACTCTACATGAAAATTCGACAATTTGAGCATTCTGACAACCATCATAACAGAGCAGAGGTTCTGTAGTTTAGAGGTACAAATTTACCTCCAAAGTCTTCCTGAAATAGCATGGGCACCTACCAGATCCTCTACCTTGCCTTCAAATACCACAACACACACTTGATGCACAAATTTAAGACAAATGCAAGACACAATCTTGTCAGTTTGTGGACACTGGGGGTTCCACCATTAGTCCCTGGATGGACTCTGCATGAGCCATTCGTTATTTGCTAGGAAACTGAAGGAAGGACATACATGTGACCACATGTTCTTTTTCTCCCTTTGAACCTCAAATTTCTTGAACCATGGCAGTGCATACTAGACATACTCAAGATTGCCCTGTCAAAGCCTTGAACCTCAAATTGCCTGAACCATGACAAAGCAGACATACTCAAGACATGGGTATTGCTCAATAATTTGTGGTGGACAGTATGGCTATTTGATCTTCAAGTTCACATCATGCTACATGTACAAGAACCACCAGAGTAAGATATGGCAAATTAGGGTCAGCTACACATTCTCATGGTTTGTATTTGGACACAAATATACATGCATATATCACAAAGAACTCCACAGCAAGTCACTTTGAAGGTAACCACCACATGTGTGTCAGTTCCAGCCAAACCAAAGCAAACATAACAAGAATGAATTCAATCATAACATTGTTCAAGTGTCGCAGCTCATAAAGTATCAGACCATCCTCTTTGGCCATCACTGGTGATTGCATTCATGATCTCTTAAGAATGGATGTTGATAAGTAAATAATAATCTACTCAAAAAGCAGGACAAACATTACAAAAATTTGCATCCTGAGTTCTTGTCACAAATAATGTGAACTGACCTTAAAAAACTCCTACTACCAGCACTTGCAACCTAATTGGCCACAACCTTGCTGACTGGCCAAGCACTTGTCAAAAGAGTGAAGGTAAATCTGTAGACTAGCAGTTCTCTAGAATGCTCCATTAATGAAAAAAATCATAATATTAAAAATAAAAGATAACACAGTCTTGCTTAAGTGCTTAACATATATATATAGGTCTTTCAGGTTTTCATAATTCTATAAGGTAGGTTGAAACTTTAAATTTTAATATTAATAAATTGGAATAATTAACTTTCGTAACTAAATTTGGATGGTGCAATTTGGACAACCCAGATCTTCTAGGAGGAGAACACTACAAAAAGTATAAGGTTGATCAAATATTAATTGCCAAAAGTTTGAACTTTAGTTGTTATTCGTAATTCTTTCACAATAATATTATTTGATATTAGCATGTTATCCAATTCATAAAATAAGTTATAACTAGTGGGTGCCCGTGACCTTCGGCCACTATAGGTACCTATTGTTGCCATCCTTGTTTCCGTTGTTTAATTCTCTTTAAAAAAATATTTACCCTCTCTTATTTCTATCCGTCGGATTAAAAATTGGACACATTCGTACTGATCAATTTTTATTCTTCCGAAAAGATACGTTAAGGAAATTGGCCCCACCTTCGTAACCAGGCTCTTTTGAAAATTTTTACTTGGCACGATTCTCTTAGCACCACGATTCGTAACCGTTGGATGTGGTGAAATGTATCAAATTCTTATCGTTCGTTTGGAAAGCGGGCTTCCAAGGAGAAACATTGTGGGGTCGGGAGAAAAACGATTTTAACCGTTAGATTGAAATTTGGGCGAATCCGGATAGTTGAAATGAAAGGATATCATTCTAGACCCGGTCGGCCTTCTATGACGAACCCGGCCCGGCACCCCCCACGGCGAGCCCGGTCAGTGAAAATCCGGGAGTCCGGGAGTGCCAGGCCGGGCTCGGTCGGCCTTCTGTGACAGACCCGAGCTCCGTCACAAACGGACGTCACCACGACCCGCAGGCCGGTTCTGCCATAGAAAATGCAGAGGCCGGTTCTACCATAGAATGAAAAAGCAGAATTGTCATGTCACAAACAGACAGACAACACAATTAATATATAAGATATGTCAAGAAAATTCTAATATAATATGTCTTTATTTTGACAGATTAAAAATAATGGTACATAATTTCACTATAATTTTCATTACATGAATGCATCTTGACATATCAATTGTCAAAAGTTTTATGCACTTCCAACTCTTTGTAAACTTCCCATAATGATAGTATCAAGATATTAACATGTTCTCTATTCATAAAAATAATGTTGCAAATATGTTTCTTATTTTCTTCACCTTGTATAACAAGGGACAACATCCATGTATTGTTAGAATTGACCCAAAGGGCCCATCTAGGTGTTTTAGATATCCATCCATATATTTATTTCCTTTATTTCTATTATTAAATTCTTGGTCAATTTCAAATAAAGACATAATTGGGCATTTACTTGTGTGAACTGAGGAGGATTACAAATATTTTGAGCCTAAATTAGTACATATAAGGCATTGTGAAAGATAGCTTTAAAGTAAAAATAACATGACACAAATTCTTGAATTGGGATTTAAGTGCTTCCATGGTAGTGTACAAGTCTTTTTTTGTTTCAAAGTACTAAGATGTCAGTGGCTACCATGATTTCGCCAAAACCTAAGTCAACATAGGTTTTTGTAGAATGGATGTAGCCAAAAGTTGTCTATGGCTACCATGATTTCGCAAAACCTATGTCAGCGTAGATTTTTTTTAAATGGTCATAGCCAAAAGCTATGGGTGGCTACCATGATTTGCAAAAACCTATGTTGGCGTAGGCTTTTTACAAAATGTATGTAGCCAAAAGTTGTCGATGGTTGCCATGATTTTGCAAAGACCTACGTCACCATAGGTTTTTGTAGAATGGACGTAACCACAAGTTGTGGGTGGCTACCATGATTTCATAAAAACCTACGTCAACATAGGTTTTTGTAAAATGGATGTAGCCAGAAGTTGTGGGTGGCTACCATGATTTTGCAAATCTTATATATTAATTGTGTTGTCTGTCTGTCTGTGATGTGATAATTCTACTTTTTCATTCTATGGCAGAACCGGCCTCTGCATTTTCTATGGCAGAACCGGCCTCTGCATTTTCTATGGCAGAACCGGCCTCTACATTTTCTATGGCAGAACCGGCCTCTGCATTTTCTATGGCAGAACCGGCCTACGAGTCTTGGTGGCGGAGAGACACATGCCAGCCATCGATCGTGTCGTCACCACCGACACTTTAAGCTTCCTCTACCTAATGGCAGGACCCGCATGTGGCGGAGAGACACACGCCAGCCATCAATTATATATATATAATTGAGCCCAAACAAGCCTACCCTGATCTAACGATTCTTTGCCGATTCTTTGATGGAATTTCCTCGGTTCTTTGACCTTCCATCTCCTCAAAACTCAAAACCAAAGGGCATAATTCATTCTGAGAGTTTTCAAAGGAAAAGGTTCTTTGATTTGTCACAAATTCTCAAAAACTCAAAACCTGAGGTTCTTTGATTTTGCCACAAGTTTTCAAAAACTCAGAACTTGAGGTTCTTTGATTTGTCACAAACTTTCAAAAACCTAGAACCCAAGGTTCTTTCATTTATTGAAGAAAAACTCAAAAACCCAAAACCAGAGGTTACAATAAAAATCAAAGAACCGGCTCAACAACAAGGGTAATTCACTTACTACCGAAGGTCTACCTAAGGGGTTGTAGTACCAAGTTTAAAGAAACCGGGGGACTTCACAGTGGTCGAAGGTCACGAGCACCCACTAGTATTTACATTAATGTAGGTTTTTGTAAAATGGATGTAACTAAAAGCTATCAATGGCTACCATGATTTCGCAAAAACCTATGTTGACATAGGCCTTTTATAGAATGGATGTAGCCAAAAGTTGTCGATGGCTACTATGATTTCACAAAAACCTATGTTAACATAGGCTTTTGTAGAATGGACGTAACCTCGAGCTCTGGGTGGCTACCATGATTTCATAAAAACCTAGGTCAACATAGGTTTTTGTAGAATGGAAGTAGCCAAAAGTTGTGGGTGGCTATCATGATTTCACAAAAACCTATGTTGGTGTAGGTTTTGGAAAATGGACATAGCCAAAAGCTATGGGTGGCTACCATGATTTCGCAAAAGCCTATGTCAATGTAAGGTTTTACAAAATGGACATAACCAAAAGTTGTCAATGGCTACATGATTTTGCAAAACCCTATGTTGAAATAGGTTTTTGCCAAATTAACATAGCCCCAAGTTGTGGGTGGTTACCATGATTTCACAAAACCTATATTGACATAGGTTTTTGCAAAACTAACATAGCCACAAGCCATGGGTGGCTATGTGAATTATGTAAAGACCTTCATCAATGAAGGTTTTTGCAAAATCATCATTGCAACCAACAATTTGCTGCCACCTCGATTTTACGAATAAGACTTTTTATTTGGTCAAGTAGACATTAAATATTCAATTATTAGTATTTCACATCATTTTGGAGATTCCTTTGTTTGCATATTGTGTTCCATGGCCACTTCAACACATGTTCACCAACTAATGAATTAATTTGCAATTTTTGATTTCAACAAATATAATGTTCTCAAAGATTTACTTTCAAAAAAACTCAATTTGCATATCTAGAATGGACTAAGGGATATTCAATTGCCTATTTGGAATAAACTATATTATGTGCCCTTCCTACATATAATAGGGGCTTTATATATGTCAACCTTGATTTGTTTTATTTCACTTTTTACATAGATTCAATTTCAATTTGCATTCAAATCAACTTCAATAGAGTTAATTTCCTTTTGCAAATTTTATCCATGGAGAACCCTTTCATCAACATTGACACTTCAATCAACCTTGGCACTTGAAATCAACATCAGTCCTTCCAATCAAACTTAGGACTTCATATCAATATTGACACTTCAATCAGCATTGGCACTTGAAATCAACATCACTCCTTCCAATTGAACTTGGGACTTCATATCAATATTGACACTTCAATCAGCCTTGGCACTTGAAATCAACATCAGTCCTTCCAATTGAACTTGGGACTTCATATCAATATTGACACTTCAATCAGCCTTGGCACTTGAAATCCACATTGGCCCTTCCAATCGAACTTGGGACTTCATATCAACATTAACACTTCAAATCAGCCTTGGCACTTGAAATCAACATCAACCCTTCCAATCGAACTTGGGACTTCATATCAACATTGACACTTCAAATCAGCCTTAGCACTTCATATGGACATTGGCCCTTCCGATTGAACTTGGGACTTCATATCAACATTGAAATCAACATTGGCACTTCCACTCAAACTTGAAACTTCATATCAACATCGACACTTCAAATCAGCCTTGGCACTTCTATGGACTTCATAATACCTTGACCACCTTAGATTGATTTTAGGTCTTTTGTCAACAAGGGAAATCACACCCACTTCCAACATTTTTAATTGTTCATGCCACATTAGGTCACTTCGAGGAATTCAAATTGGATTGTGACACCTTGGGTTCTTAGTGTACTTCAAATATGTTTTACTATGAAGTTGTTCATTCCAGTATTTTGGGAAGCTTGGACATGCTTTTGAGGGTTAAAAGTTGTTGAAGCATATAGGGGGTGAAAGGTGACATGACGGTTTTTGGCCATATTGCAAGGTTCAACCACATTTGGAGAGATTTCAAATGCTTTTGGATAATTGAATGTAAAGGTTTGTTATTCAAGGACAAAATATATGTAAGTGTTATACCATTCTCATAGGTGCAATATATTTCCTTTCAATTGTTTTATTCCATTGAACATGATCATGATGCACAATACCCTAAAACATTGTCAAGATGTGGTAGGGCTTGATTTCTTTAGTGGATGTGTAAAGCAATGAAGGTTTACATCATTTATTTCACACCATTAAAAAATTAAGCGAAACAGTGACAATTTGTGTGTTGGGTATTAGAGGTGCAAAGGCTTGAAAGGCATCTTTTAATGTTGTTTGAAGTGTTCCTAACCCATTCACAACCTAGGTTCACCACAAATCATAGCAATGTGAAAAGGTTTATAACCCTACACTCCTATCTTTTCATATATGTTGAACTATATTTTGTTCAAGCAAATTGTTTCTAATACCTTTGATGTGAACAACAAGCCTATTCGAATAACAAGGTATGACATAGGTTTGTCCTTGTTAGGATAGGGTATCTAAATGTAAACCTTCAAGCTAACAACAATATGTGCATTGTGCTCTAGAGGTTCAAATGCTAGGATTAAATCTTTTGATCTCATTCCGATTAAATATTCCCAACTATGACCAAGATTAACCATGCTTCAAAAGGTATGCATTGAGGGTTTCTACTTCTATTTTTTTTCGAATTATCATGGTGAACACAAAAAAAGTCATCGCCATCATTTTTTTTCTAGTAATAATCTATCAATCTAGTAATAATGGATTACATCCAAAGTAAATTCCAAATAACACATTTGATCCAATAACATGGTGTGGATGTTCATATTTTCTTGTTGGCATACTAGTTTTTACTTGCTATACTAGTGAATCTTACTATATATTTAAAAATCCATGTTATTGTTGTTGTCTAAATGGTGTCCCCATCATTGGTCCCTTCAACTACTTCATCATCTATGAACTTCCTCACAATTTCCTTATTTTCCTTGAGAGTAGAGATGTGGTTTGACTTGGTATGTTTCTTGTTGTGAGGGATGCCATCACCATTGCCTCTTCCTCTACATATATTGGTAGTCCTTGCCTTTTTGGACTATCCTACATCCTTTTGAACAATTCTACAAGGATTGGATATATGCCATATGTAATTTTATTTATCAATAACATTAGCTATTATGTGTTTAAACCACCTATTATATGTGTTTACACAGTTGATGTGTTTTACTATTTGGGACTCACCTTCTCCCCCTATTAGACACCATGTTTGAAGTTGATTAATCATCAATTTCTATGTTGATGGATGGAACAACCTCGTCATTGTCTTCAACCTCAAGATTCATCCACTATTGTCATGGTTCTTGCCACAACTAATGGGTCATCCATTGGCTTGGCCTTCATTAAGAACATTGTATCCAAAAAAAATTCATGGATGGCTACATGTTGAACTTTTAGTTTCAAGTGCTGCAAGAATACAAAACCTGCACACATGCAAATTTCCCCCTTAACAATACATTGCCTTTCCTATACAATTTTGATATTAATTTGTATGCAAGTTCCATGGGATATCTATTGTTGTTATAAAGTCTAAAACTCTTCCACCAAATGCTCATAGTAACATTCACTAAGTTCTTACATTAAAATAAGGGTTTTTTCCTTCCCCCCCTCTAATCCTTTCACTTCCCATTTTGAATGTTTCATCATTCATGACAATGTATAAAATGTCAAAATTAACAAGATCAATGTAGGTTATCAAATTGTTAATCAATCGAAAAGCTTGTTTTGGTTGTGTCCAACAAATAACCTTGAATAATAGTATCTGCACATATCCCCACTCGTCATTAACTTTTTTAAGTTTATGTGTTGAGGTCTTGATGTTTTCTTAAACATGTGTATATTTTTACCCATGTTCCTAGAAGATGTAAAAATATTGAATTGATCATTGTCCACCATGTGAATTCCTTACTGAACAAGGTCCTTTGCATGTGTTTTCACATCTAGAGTTCATCATCCCAACTGATCATGAATAAAACTCTTACACCATTGCAACCCCAAAGGTTCATCCTTGTTGTTATTGCTTCAAACCACTCTAGTGTTGTTTTTGCATTCCAACTAAGGCATGACTCCATAGGTAGATCATGCACTTTGTACCCATCCAACACATCCAACATGATGAGATTGAAATGTGTAATCTCTTTCTTCCTTTTTCTCCCTTTAAGTTTTGGAAATGCAAGTTACATTCCCATTGATGTCCAATAGTTAAATTTCTTACAGTATATTCAACTTCAATTGTGATTAATAGATTTAATTTTACATGTCTTGCAAATTGGTAGTTGTTTGTAGTCCCCAAACTTGTCTACAATGGGCATTGTCGCACCTTTTTGCCTTACATGCTTGGATTCAAGATTTGGGGATTAAAATCACATCCCTCGATAGAACTATTCCACTTGTGTTTGTCACTATAGAGTAGCCTACAACATGTTTTGTTTTTTTTTTACACTTGTTGCATTTGTCTTCTTACCATCGCCACCCCTTTTCGTTGATGTGTCCTTTCATCCTCCCCTTCATGTTCCCTTGGTGATCCCTCTAATTGATTTAGTAAAATTGTTCGAGCCATAGTGAAATTTGGATCAAGATTTTGTTGCATTGGACCTAAGAAGTTAAATGCATTACGGTGTGTACCCCCTATGGGTCTCAATCTCTTCTTGTCTTTGTTTGTCGTTAAAATTGGGTTTGCAATCACATTTTTTGAAGCTCTTAATATCTTTTTAACTACATCCACTTGTGGCAAACCTAACGTCCTTTTAGTTGGATTTTATGTCTCCTCTTTATAATTTGCAAATAATTTATTTTCCTCATCAGGAATTGTTGGGATATGTAAGTCAAAATGCCAACCCCTTGTTTGTAGGTAAGGAAAAGACCACCCCTTCAATTGTAATTCACTCCAAAGTACAATACTCAATTTTGCCCATAATAGAAACCAAGATGGCAACATTTAAGGTTAGTCTTAAAGGATTAATCTTTTTTCTACAAGTCAAATTTGTTTCACTTTTGTGCATAAAACTTATCAATCATAGTTTTCATTATATAGTTAGAACACCTTTCTTGTTTTTACATCTTGGAAGCAAATTTGTACATGGCCAATTATGTGGTTGAAATTTGTTATCTTGTGAATGACATTTTTGCATGACATGTTTTATGGAAGGACACAACATACCCTAGAAACAATGTGAACTATAGTTTGCCAAAGTTGTTGGATAAAACTATGGAATGGAAGGCATGGCATTTGTACTACAAATGAGGATTATCAATTGGAAGGACTAGCATTGAGGTATTCACAATTGAAATTTCAATTCAAAAAAATTGTAGAAACCTAATGTGTCAAGGGAGTGACACATTTTATTTTTATTTTTTTATAATGATGGACAACACCAAACATGTTCAAGAATCTAGTTGACATGAACCTATGCCAACATTTTTTGAACATTTATAAGCTAATCTCCTCACAATTGTTTACATTTATAGATGTTATTTACTATTTCAATCCAATTAGTTTATTGTATGCAAAGCATTTTGGAGCAAATGAGGTTGTTTACTAGTGAATAAATCCAGCATTACAATGCAAAATCAATCTTATGAATGAATTTAAAATATGTTTCCATGTTTAATGTACTCATCTACCTCAAATTTCCCCCATTTTGCTTAGAAATATTATGTTATGTGTGTACAATTTTAACAATTGTAAAGCAAAAAGTTTTGGGTCTAATTCCTTCAGATTTTTCAAAGCAATGCAATGATCGTAGTAATAGAAGGTGAATCGCTTAAAACATGTTTGATTCTCACTCGTAATGCTCCACTTTGAATGCACATATACTTCAAAGCAAATGGATTAATTGGTGACTAAACATCCCAACCCTAAATGGTCAAATATCTAATCAAGAATAAACAAGGAACATTTTAGTATATCATTAAGATCTCCAACTATAATTGATTGGTTTTATGAAACAAAATGGATGGGAAATTTTTGAGCATTTAAAGGCTGAATTTGAATGATAGCAAAATAGTTAATATCTAAAGAGGTGCACAAACATGTTCCCATTGGCCCCATTAAATTGAGTTTAAAAACTCAAAAAAATATGTCCTTGAGGTTTCAAATTGTCATAATTGTCGATTAATCTTGGGTTTCATTTCATGGACCACATGATCTTCTACCATGGCAATCACGTGCATTGACGTGTTAGTGTCACATCACTAATATGTGAATTAATTATTTGACATGTTAGTGCCACATCACCAATATGTCGATTAATTGTTTGACATGTCAGCACCACATCAACAACTAATACATTAATTATTCAAGATGTCAACACCACATCATTGCCATGTCAAATGTTATGATGTCATAATTTAGGATCCACCCGAAAATGTGACAAAATTTGTGCACTCACACACCTTTGCATTCAGAATTTTGCACATGTACACCCACAACCTCCGCATTCCCAATAACCACTCTCTAAGTGAACATCTAGGTTTTATATAATGATATTTGTTGCACAATCCCAAAACATTGTCCTCATGAATCTAAACACAATCAAAAGAACCCAAAGGGGCATTAGATGTTAGCATTAAGCATTCAAACAATATTTAAAATAATGTCCACAACAAGTACATTAACTTATAATTAGAGTTCCAAAATAATAATATACAACTATGCTAAAACTGTCCCATGGAAATATGGGGAATTAATAAATAAATGTCATGTCAAAAAATTAAGAATTGCATTGTAGTTGTAAGTTAGTTACAAGATGGACATCTATATAGTAGAATGTACACACTATAAATATGATTATAATCAACCATGTTTAACTTTATTGACAAGTTACACTTTAATTAATGTAACAATTTATATGACACTATCAACTTGTTTGCAACTAGTTGTCAACTATGATTCCCATTGATACATTAATTGTTGTGCCACTAGGTTGCCATTATATAAATATTACTTTTCCAATATTTTACTATTATTATTCAACTATTTTCTTACTAGTCTTCTACCATATTACAATTCACAACATCATATCACCTTCCAAAACTATCAAACCATAGAATTCATTTAAGGAAAAAATCTACTTTTGAAGTGAATTTTTTAAAATGTGTATATTATATTACAAATTCAATTTGGGTGTACATATGGATCTACCTTTATATACTTTAATGTTTTATACCATAAAAATTTAATTGCTTCACTGACAAGGTCAATTCCTTCAAGCCGATCATGCATTTATGTTTATTATAAAAAAATTCAAGATGAATTACCAAGGATTTTTTTTTTCCTTCTAAGAATTAATATTTATTAAACATGTATGTCAAAGGTACTAAATCAGCCAAGCCAACATTTGGACACATTAGTCAATCAACCACATGATTGTTATGAACAACTAGTATGCAAAAAAATTCAACTTGAAATTTGAAAATATGAAATTTGGGCAAAAAAACCCCTAAGCAAATGATAGATGGTAATAAATCAATAAATCTCCCCCTTTGCATCCACAACCTTCATACACTTATGTTTATTATCAAGAACTCAAAATGATTTTTTTTTTCAAAGTTATGTTTCTCTAAAACATTTTGTGCATTTCTTTGTTTTTTGGTGATGCAATCATCATATCATGTGCTACATAATTCAAATCAATTTCTCAATTTAGAAGTAAATTTGAAAGGTTATTACAATTTTATTTATTTTATTTTAAAAACTTAAAGGTAGAAGGTTCTTGTTTTTGGAGCTTAAAAGTTTTTGTTTTTGTTCTTAAAGGTTGAAGGTTCTTGTTATTGTTCTTGGAGGTTGAAGGCTCATGACACTAGAAGAAAACTGTGTATTTTCAACTAATGTTTGTAAATAAATTTCAGTCGCAAGAGACATTTTCCAACTAAAATCCCTATAGTCACCTAAGACAAGTTGCATGTGATAAATTAGTCGCAAATGACAAAAGGTATTGTATGAAAAAAAAAGTCAACAAATACATTTCATCCTTTGATTACATTATATACTTATTGTCACATGCGACTAAGATGCAATTATTTTGGTAACAATTAAAGGCAAATGATGTGTTGCCACGTGTTTTAATATTTGATTATTTAAAATATTAATACTATTATTTTGAAATAATCTAGGACGTTCAATTCTAATACTTGGATGATCTTATATTATGATATGTGGCCCAATGTAAGTATGCCACATGGCATTAAAAAGAAAAATATTAATATATTAATATTAAGTTGGTAGGTACGTAGGTAGGTACACAAATATGTGCCTACAAACCTAGGTTACATACCAACCTACCTATTTAGGTTAAAAAAATAAATAGGTAGGTTCTACTTTCCTAGGTTAAATACCTATTCATATAGGTAGGTATTTAGGTAGGTAGGTACATAGGTCAACCTAGGTTGGTAGGTCAAACTAAGTACCTACCTAGTTAGGTAAATAAGTAGGTTGGGAAGGTATGCACTTTAAAAATGTGCATAATTTATTTTATTTTTTTGGGTTGACCTTTTTTATTAGTTCATCCCATGTGCACAAATTTCTTAATGTGAAATTGGATGACCACACCCCCTTGTTTATATAGTGTTCAAAATAAGAATGAAGAACAAACAATATGGGATAAGTTTTGAAGTT
>Ga0209208_10004908_pt1 | contig 18797 bp, 16 predicted proteins | sample S1TSphfallax_3_FD_187694 | JGI IMG/M metagenome (GOLD analysis project Ga0209208, IMG submission 187694) | Host-associated microbial communities from peat moss isolated from Minnesota, USA - S1T2_Fd - Sphagnum fallax MG (SPAdes) (version 2) | ecosystem: Host-associated > Plants > Peat moss >... | reverse complement strand
TCTCCCATCTCTCTCTCTCGGCGACAAATGAGTACAAATCGATGTGCGCACACTGTAGATACATACAAATTGGTATCAATCCCGCCAGAGAAGAAGAAGGAAGCGCAGCCTAGGCGAGAAAAAAACATGGAAAAACAAATCGTGACAAAAAAATACTGCAAAAAATCTACAAGCTCAAGGCAGCAAAACAAAATCTGAAACAAGGGAGAAACAAGAGAGGGGCAGGGGGGTTGTAGTAGTGTGTTGCAGCAGCAAAGCAGATGAGAAGCCCGCGCAGACGACGACGATAACAACAACAAACCAGACAAACCGCAGTCGACGCGAGAAAGAGAGAGAGGAAGGGGACAGTGCATATTACGTTCTATATCCGGAACGTCTACTAAGGGGAAGCAGAACGTCATGTCAAGTGTAACCCAGCACTTGGAACGTCCATTAATCGGGACACAGAACGTCATGTCAGGTGTAATTTCTAACAGCCGCCTAGAACTAAACTTGTGTTGATTTTATGTGATATGCAACAACATTTAAAATTCACCTTTATGAATGTTGTAACAACATCAATTCAATAGCTAATCAATTTGTGTTGTCTTAGCATTGATAAGATCTTATTTTATTGAATGCGTGTTGAAAAAATGTAAATTATGTCAAAACAATCCCAATGCTAACTCAATACATATTGTTATAATGTCATCAACATATTGTATCAATGACCATATTAGCATTGAATCTTCAACATATAATCATCAATTTGATGACTTATTAATGTATATTGTGCCAATGTTGGTCATATTCTTTTCATTGGTTTAATATTGATAAGGTGTCAAATATTTTAGTATTATATCAATGTCATTTCAGGACATGTTGTTACAATGTCACCTTAACATCATATCAATGATTGTATCAACATTGAATGTTGAACATATTGTTAAGGTGTTGTAAAAGCACTCATACAAGGAGGGGGCAAGTTTGTGATGTTATTATTATTAAATTAAATGAAATGTTTTAAAGTTCTTCTAGTTTTCTTTGATTTGGAAATACAAAACATGTTTTTGTCTTACATAGAACGAAGTAATCTAAAATGCAAATAAGAGAAGAAAAATTATAATTTTATTTTAATTTAAATTTTTTGAAAATAATTAAAACATAAATTTTGCATTTTCCAAAAACTCAAATAAAACAAAAGTTCATCAAACCAAAGAATTATAGAACTTTGAAATGAAACATTGTCACAAACTTCATGGGCCACGATTCAACAATAATTATTGTGCGAATTTTTTTTTCATAGGTTTTTATGGAACAAACACAAATGTCATTCATCTACCTATATTGTTTAAACATTGATATCATGCACATTATTTAAACACAAATGTCATATGCCTATTTGTATTGTTTAAACGCATATGTTGGATGTTCATTTGTGTTGTTTACACATGAAAGTCGTGCACATGACTTCCATGTTTAAATAATGCACCACATTTGTGTTTAAATAATACAAACCTATGAAATAACAAATTTTGAAAAAATTTGGAACTAACCCATGAAGCATGTAAATTTGTGATGATGACATAATTATGTTGTGTCTAATGGAAACAATGCTCAAGTAATTTGTAATAGAACCATTTTTGTTACATAAGTTGCAAAATGCTTTTAAGGATTATGAAAGGAGGGCATCGCATGGTTTTGTAAATTTTCAACCTTTGCCAATAAATGTTTTGTGTCGAAGTATTGTGAAAGAAATGTTCTTTACTTGCATAATTTCATCAATAATCTCAAATCTACCTTAACTGACATAACACATAAAACGTTTCACCTTTAATGAGAATTGTAATTTTTACATGTGAAAAAATTCTTCATCTTGCAAATTTAGGAATAAGATGAAAATAAAAAGAAGAAAAATGGAATTGAAATGGTTTTTCAAGGATGTACATTTTGTTGACCACCTTTATACTTAAAACCAAGATTTCTTAGACCTACAAGCAATTGGGGAAAAGAAGGATGAGCAAAACTAGGACAACTTTTGATGATAATGGTGGTCATCATGAAGAGGACTCTACTGCCATTGTTGCAAATACATTATGAAAAGTTGTGAAACAAAATAAAATTATTAATAATGAAAGAACATACATTTGTTATAGCCTCATTTGTGGCTACACATGTAACATCTTCCATTAATATGCAATGACCGAAAAGGAATTTGTCTTTTCTTAGTAGTATGTTCACACTCCTTTTTAAGATATTATACATTTTTTTTTCCCCAATTTTTTCACAAGTTTTTTCAAAATTTGTGACTACATCATCGAAAGATTTAGTTTTCGGATGCAATCAACAACACAATGGCATCTCTTAACTTTCCTACTATTTCAATGTTGCAAATTTCTTCATGGTGGTGTAATGCCCATTATAAATATAACCAAATGTGTTGCATATAGATGTGGATCACCTAGCTTTTCAAAAATAGACAAAAGAGAAGGACAACATATGGAAAGCTAATAGTTTTTTTTCAATTAAAATACATCAATCAAAAAAAGATGTGACAATGTAATAGAAATAGAAAGGAACACTAGTAATCTATTTTGGGCTAAGGATTACAAGCGATCATTGAGGATATTGACAACTACAATAGGAATCTTGAAGTAAGAAGACGAGAGAAAAAATTCAAATGAAAAATGCCATTCAAAAAATTTAAGATATATTCACCAAATCCTTGTATATGTGCATTAGCCTTTCAAATTACATGATATCACTAACAAAAACATCATCTTCTCATAGGCCCCCAAAAAATTCCTCAACAACAAAATGCATTGTGACATACTTTGGCCAAAATGATCAACAATTGCATAATTGCAAAAGCTTGTGTTGCACCTTAAATAGTAATTTTTTGCCCCTACCTTGCCATTTCCACATAAAATTATAAAGTGGATAACATATGAAATTATCATAGTGATGACCATCAATGGACCCTATACTTGCTTCAATTAATCTAATTCCAATTATTGTTGTCATTAAAATATACGTTGATGTAATGATTGGGGCCATTACTCACACCTTCAATTATTTTTGTTAATTCTATTTATGATGTCTACAATCTATGGCTAAAAAATGTCCATGCAAGTTTTATTTTGTGTAATAACATTGTTCTTGTTTTTCAACAATTGTAACAATGTGAGATTTATAAAGTTTACATGTCTTATTTGAGTGGGTTGTGACATTATGAACTTTGTTCATTGCTAGTCAAACACATCAAAATTTTCATCATTTAACATAATGCATTTATTCAACTATTCACCAAGAGTTGAAAGATTGTACATTTACATTTCCTTCACACAAGTCTACTCATCCACTACACCCAAGATGAAGCCAATTTGAATGGAAAGACTCAAGCATTGCCTATGGAACTTCTTTCATTGGAGGTTCATCCACTTTCTCCTTTGAGTTACAAGGTGGGATGAACATCAAACCTCTTTAATAATTTTGTGTCCTATGTGTATTGTTGACTTGAATTTTTTTTAAAAATGGCTTTACACAATGATTTCACTTTTTCCTTTAAACTATAACATCATCTCACACATAACCCATATGTTCAAATTCAAACTAAATGACTTTGCATCTCATACTTGTAAACATTTAAAATCTTTTAAAACATGCTTTATTGCAATTAAAAATTAAATTTGTTTTAGACATTTTTGTTTTAACTTTTGAAACAAAACACATTAAATTATTTCATTATTTTCCATAAGATTTTTTAAGAAAATAAATAAAGAAGAAATCAAGTCATTATGTAACTAATCAATTATTTTTTATAAAAATAAAATTAGTCACAATGATAAATTCTTCAAGATTTTACAAGATTTGAACCTTATTATCTACCCATCTTGTAGAACGATTTTCCACATGTTAACAATAAAATAAAAATGAAAGGTTAAAAAATAATAATTAGATCTTGAAATTTAAAAAAAAAAAAACCAACAAACAACAAACATAAAAAATCAATATTATAAATGTACAAACATCAAAAATCAATATTACAAACGTACCAGTCAAAGGAGCTAGAAGTGCCAAGGCCAAGGTGTTTTCCAAGGATTAGGCCTTTTCACATTTAACACATGACCTACATATATTAAGACAAAAACACCTAAAATTGTCAAAATAAGTGTTGGGAATAAACTAAATTGATTCCAAGCTTTACCAACATTCATATTTGCTTTAAAACTAACAATTTTAGTTCAACCCAAGTAAAAGCTCATTTTTTGGACATTTTATCAATTAGTTATGAATTTACAAAAACATTTATAGGAGCTTCTTAAATTGTGAGTAGGTTTTTTTTGAATTGTGGGTGTAACATATCAAATATTCAAAAACATGCTTTTGATATTATCAAACATGGACCTTAATATTTTCAAATCGGGCTTTTAATATGATAGGTAAAAAATCCTAAAACCAAAGTTATGTACACTTTGGAATCCTAAAATTGACACCACATGTGGTCAAAGTGAGGTCCTAAATAACACTTTTAATATAATCAAACAATAATCTTAATACTAAGCCACTATTCATATTCAATGTTTTTTCTTTCAAATTATGTAATGCAGCAACAATGGCAAGCTTCCCAAACAAATTTGGACTTAACTAACAATTTTTTTGTACAAGACAATTAAAAGTGTAAGCTAATAAACATACATGTCGTGACATTCTCCCAAAAACAACAAAAAATTGGTGAAATTTGGCAACTTGTTTTTGATTTTTTTTTTTTGGGTTAATGTTTGTTGACTTTTTTTCATCCAAAAAATAAAATTAAAATTGTCATATTGTGTGATTTGTCATTTGAAAAATGATTTAAAATTATCTTTTATTACAATCATACATTCCCAAAAAAATTGAATATTTATAAAGGCCCAAAGGAAGGATCAATTTAGAGTGCACCAATGGTGTTAGGTGCTTCTACTTGAGTTTAGGACTTCAAAGGAGCATGATAATGCCAACTTTGAAAGTTTAGTTCACATGTTCTCGTTGGATGAATCTTCAAAGTACATGTACGATTCAATATATTTTTAAAATGATAAACTTTTACATATAACAAATGTGTACATTTTCAAAGCAACAAATATTTCAAGATAATATGTTCTTCTTTATGTCACTCCGAAATTTTTTTTATCACATAAAAAAATCATTTTGTGAGCTATATAAACCATACTTAGTAAACCTAGGACAACGTGTTTAAAACATGTTACATATCAATCTATGTAACAAATCTAGTGGATTTTATATCATGTAAACAATGTATCCATGTTATTTCACCTTATGGCGCATTCACACTTGATGTTAAGTCAGTGTTGAATGACAATCTATGTGGCATCCTAGGTGGCACCCGATGATAAATGGGCGATAGCTTAATGTCAAGTGAATGTTGGTTTGAAGTGAGGGCAGGCAACACTTTTGGAACAAGGGCATTCCCAAAAGAAGCGTCCCTTGGCTCCACATCAAATGGGCACTATTTATGCAATTAGTTTGTGCCTTGGCTCAAACTCTTTTGTTAGGCCTTGACTTCTGCTCGAAAGCTTCTTTTAATGGAAGCATTGGATCCAACTTTTGGAAGTTTTACAACTTATTAGAACTGGTTTCTTTGGTGAAAGTGTTTAGAGTGTTTAGATTGGAACAGATGTTTTTGGGTGTTCGGAGTGTGGACACACACTAGTAGGTAGATAGATGTACAACATCTTATCTATTGCCAGGGGCCAGCGTGTTTGTGATGCCCTTGTTTGTCTTCGAAAACAAGCTGAGAAGAAGCATTGAAGAAGCAAAAACAAGCTGAGAAGCATTGAAGAAGCAAAACAAGCTGAGAAGCATTGAAGAAGCAAAAACAAGCTGAGAAGCATTGAAGAAGCAAAACAAGCTGGAAGAAGATGATGATCATATTTGCTCATGAAAATTAAGTGTTTCACTCAAGCATTTGGTGATGAAGAAGAAGAGAAGGTGAAGAAGAAAAATCAGTTTCTTCAGTACTAAAGTCTGGTTGAAATTTATTTAAAGAATTTCCTAATGAAGAAGAAGAAGAAGAAGAAGAAGAACTGGAGGAGCGTATTCGTATGCGTATATGTAGTAAATACAACAGCTCAAATACATATACACGGGTTTTGGGAGTATCTACGCTCCACCGTACCTGGCGGAACCCGACAAGCGCGGGACCACGGGCCGACTTGCATTCCGCACGCGCAGCCTTGTGGTCGACACACGCCGAACACATGGCCATTAGGCCACGTACGCAGAGACCCGACTAAACCTCGGTCCCATCCAACGTCGGCCCACTTCCGTACAACTGGGTGACCAGTGAATTCGAAGGGGAATTGATTAATAAATAATATGGACATATATATATATATATATATAAATTGTGTTTTTTTAAAAATGGAATTTTCTTTTCCCTGCCCGCCCCGCCCTGCCCCCTATCCTCTCTCCCCCAAAACCAAAAAAAAAAGAAACACTAGGTATCCTTCCTTGTTAGTCTCATTTGTTAGTAATTTACTCACTTTCTTGTGTAAGTTGTGTGTTGTGCGTGTGTGTGTTCGGGTTCAAGAATTTGGACCGTAGTGCCTATATAACTAATATTAGGAGATTGAGTGTCCGAAAAGATTGGGTTTCTTCCTCGTGGAGAACACGAAATAAAGCCCGCCCCAAAAGGCTAAACTCTCTAATTTAAGTTAACTAGGCTTGGTGTCGGACATAACCGTGACGAATAAACTCCTAATTTAAGTTAACTAGTTGGGTGTCGGACATAACCATAGGTCACTCCCGTCCATCGACCATCCTTAATAGGTTATGCCCAAAGAAGATCAAAAGCTTTAATTAAAAAAAAAAAACGCTCCAATACCCCCCAACGACGACGACCACCACCAACAAAGTCTAAATTTATTTCACTAAGTATTTTGTTTCATTCTTTAATGGAAGACCAAAAAAAAGAGGATTAGAGGTTGTTGCCATTTTACACCCCCATTCAAATGCTTATGAGTTGGGGGTTTTCTATCCGTCTTGTCCTGTCCGCCCCCCAAAGACGACACCCAAGAAATAGGTACATGACTCGAAGAAAGAAGCAATAAACAAAGAAAATTAAAAACCAGAAAATTAAAAACCGGAGCCGAATAGAAAGTTAGTTTCATCATTGGAGTCCTCGGAGAGGGACCCAAAAAAACACAACACTTTGGTTACCAAGCCCAATAAGGGAGACCATACCTACTTTCCGCATTCCCTCCTTTGATGATGACGAAGAAGGATGGAACCGAACCAACCGTGACTCTTTTTTGTTATTGTAAGGCCCCCAAAAAAATAAAAATAAAAAGAAAATTCATTCTTGACTTGCTCATTTTCCCCACTTTCCACACACAAAATGGGCAAACAAAATTACAACCCAAGGTGAACAACAACAACAAGAGCTTGAAGAAAAAAAAAAAAGAAAAAAAAAAAGAAAAAAAAAAAAAAAAAAAAAAAAAAAAAAAAAAAAAAAAGAAAAAAAAAGAAAAAAAAACCTTAAGAGTTTAGTATAAAGAGAATTAGTGCAAATTATTTTTTTAATTTAATAAATAAGTGGGTGTATTTAATGGAGGTGATTAAAGGTGGAGATCTAATAAGAGGTGTGATTATTATAGTGTAGGATTTAAGTTGTAATCAAGTGTGGAAAGATTTAAAAAAAATAAAAAATAAAAATTGTGATCTATTTTATGAGTAGTATGGAAATTTCTTATTAAAAAGTTGTTGAATATTATTAAATAAGTTTACAAAAAACAATTAGTGGAAAAAAAAAATTAAGTTGTGAAGATTAGTGCCAAAACATTTAGATTTTTTTTATTAGTGGAACATTATTTAAAAAAGTTGTTAAGAAGATTAGTGGCAAATTTTATAAGATTACTATTATTATTATTATTATTATTATTATTATTAGTGGAAACATTTCAAAAAGTTGTTACCTATAATATAATAATAATCTTATATATTAAGAAGAAGAAGATTAGTGAATTTAAAATTGATTAAAGAAATTAAAAAAATTATTAAAAAAAAAGTTGTGAAAAAGATTACCTAGTACCCTACTCTACCCTACCCAGAAGGTTTGTAAGATTGTGAAGATAAGTAGATTTAGTGCAAAAAGGGGTTTTAATAAGATTGTGATTAGTGGATTGCTAATTAAGTGGGGGATTAGCATAATTTAATTTAATTAGTGGATTAATTAACAAGTGATTGATTATTGTGCTCTGCGCACACATGACGTTGTTTCCTTTTGTAAATTTTGTCTTCTTTTTTGTTCTTTTGTTTTTTTCCGTTCTCTCTCTCTCTCTCTCTCTCTCTCTCTCACGCGTATGCTCGTTGCGTGTGCACATCTCTCTCTTGTGGCAACACTCGAGGAGCAACAGCCTCTCTCGCTCGCTCGCTCGCTCGCACGCACAAAATAGACAGACAGAGAGAGAACCAAAGATACACAACAGACAGACAAGCGAGGTAGCAGAGAAGCGGAAGTTGAAGATTTTTTTATTACAAATGTGTGATGTGCAGCAGAATTATTTATTGAGCAGCGGCAAGAGGAGCAAGCGTCGGAGCAAGGAGGAGGAGGAGGAGGAGTACTTGTTGGCCGGTCTGTCGGTCTCATGTTTTCCTGATGTCGAGGTACCTACGAGCTTCCAACTCTCATGCCCTTGTCATTCCATCTCTTTTTTGTAGCTTTTTTTCTCTGTTTTCTCTGTAGTTGAGCAGTTTTGGTTTTTTATTCTGTCGTTTGTTTGGACACGGGAGATGCGTCGTCTGTGTTGTTGTTGTTGTTGTTGTGGTTTTTGCGTGCGTGCGTGCTTGCGTTTTTTTTTCGATTGAATGTGCGTTATTGTTGTGTGTTTCTTCTCATCTCGCTTTGTGATTCCGAATGTTTCGCCACAAAAGAAGAGGACTTGTAGGGCTGAAGGACTCTTTCTTTGGCTTTGGTTTTTTTTCCCTCTGGTTCGATGTCCTATTACTTGTCAGGAATGCTGTTCTCTCTCTCTCTCTCTCTCTCTCGGGGTCTGGTTTCTTTTCTATTGTGTATCTGTCGGGGGAGTGACAACTGTTGCTGCTGCTGCTTCTTTGCTTCTCTTGGTTAAGACTCTTCCGTAGTCGTGAAAGAGAGTGGAGCGAGAGCTTGTGAGTATGACGAAAATGCGTCGTCGGTCGCTCTTTAGGCCCGATGCTCCTCGATCGTGAGATTCAAAGCTGGCGACAGATTGATTCCAAATGCTGCTGCCTGGGAAGTGCTGTCGTTTTTCATCGGATCCATCCATAGCGAACGACGCGACATTGACGTGGATCCTTTGTAGAGCAGCATCTCTCCATTTGATTCCAATTTCGCCTATACGAGTATTAGCTACAACCTGGTTCTAGTTTTCTATCAAAAAAATTTGCCAGTGCTTCTGAATTCTCAAGCAGTAGTGTGCTGCAAACTCTCCGTTATGAAAAGCCAAACTCGTTCATGAAGTGTTGTCTAAGGGACTTACTTTGGAATTAGGGTTTGGAAATTTCTGGAGCTTTTCAGTTTCTCTTTGTTTCTTCCTGTAGAGCTTTAGAAATCTCCTCTTTAGCTGAGTATATGATGATCATATGCTATAGATGATCATACATGAGAATTCATGAGCCATAGATGATGGAAGCCATAGGTGGTTGATGATTGTATGGCTTCACCTATGGCTCTGGAACAATCAGATCACCTATGGCAGGCTCTCTACATTCCAGATGCAACAGCGTAATGCTGTGTGAAGGGCTACATTGCAAATCATAAAATAGATGAAACACACTGGTGTTTCTGAAGAATTGTGGGTAACTAGGATCACAGTCCTCAGACCTGAGAAAAATGGAAACAGATTGGTGGTGGTCTTCTTTCCTTTGAAGAAGTGATTTTCGCCTTGTGGGTGTTGCGATGGATATTTGAGCTGAAAATTTGTGTTGTGAAAGTGCATTTTCAGGGAAGTCCTTCACCATCTAATGATAGCTCACAAGACTGGGAAAGAAGTGGCTAGTCAATAAGGTGGGACTTCAATCCTAACTATTGTTCTGCTTTGCTGTTTTTTTTTCCTTTTAGGGCGAACAACCTGCCTGTCTATTGAAGCTTTGACATGAGAGGGGCCCAATGAAAGGGAGAAACTTCTGGCAGTGTTGGATTAAACACATGGGTGTTGCAGTAGCCTTTGGATGGTGAACTGTGCCTGCCACCATGCTTCTGAGATGCCAATCTGAAGAATTTTGAAAGGAGCAATTTTCTTCTGGGCAGAACTAATTTGACTTTCAGAATGAGCTGCAGCTCATTTTTTCAGCTGAGGACTTGGGAAGCTGCTGGTGTCCCACAAAGTGATTTTATGTGGAGGCTCATAGCAACTATGAACTGTTCAAGGTCGTTTCCTACTTGATTAATGTTTTCTCATGACTTAGTCTTCCCACTTCCAGAAAATGTGACAGAAACTCAGAACACTGATTTTTCGTGAAGTTGCTTGACCAGAACTTCCAGAAGACTCTAATGTATTTATCTACAGCCCTCATTGGGAGCTGATGAAGTCATCAATAGGGAGTAATGGCAGCTAGTCACTGCCATTCATGATGAAGTTGATGTTCTGAGACTTCATGGGTGACACTCACATAGTTTTAACTGCTTCAGTCTGGCCAGAACCCACATAACATTTACCTTCAAAGTGTTATTTTGGAGTTTTCTCTGCAATCTCATAGATATTGTTTTCGTTCAAAGTTCCCTATAGAATTTGAGATAATGGCTGTAACAAGATGTCTCAAGATATTCTGGGCTTGAATATCAGGACTCCAAAGGAAGAATGAGACAGTTGGAAGTTGTACATGAAACTGTGGTTGTAGAACAAATAGATTGGTTTAGTTATAGGAACACACATGGGACCTCCAAATCTTGAAGGTTCAATAGGTAGATTAGTTGGAATTGGAGGCAAGCGACTCTGAGGGAAAGCAAAGGTGATAATGGCCTCAAGTACAAATTCTTGGCTCCAGACAAATTTACTTTCTCAACATGACTCGCAGCAACAAAACTCATCACATGCACTTTATCACTCTTCAGAGATTTCACTCCATGGGGCATCCTCTGCACATTTGAATCAATCCCAACACTTGGAATTGGGGCATGGCAGTCATGGTATGGAACCCTACTGCCAACCACTTCATCATACTCTGAATGCTGGGCTTCATTTATCAGGCGACTCTCAACAGCCAGTTCAACCTTCGAATACTTTCCCAGGATCCAGGTCTGTTCAATATCCCTTTTTGTTTCCTGAGAATTCCAGTACACTGCACTCTTCATACATCTGCATTTCTCAGTTGATCACATTCCTTGCTACTGTCCATATGATCAACCAATTTTGATCAAGATTCTGATTTCAACAATTTGCAGATGGTACCAGGCAGTCTCTATAAGATAAACCAAGGAAAAAATTTTAGTTGAGAAACTGGCTTCATTAAGTGAACAGAAATTTAGATTGTACCCATTTCCTTGGGCTGTAAGGTGGATGAAAGTGCAACCTGAATGTGTCAGCCTGTCTGCTTTCAAAATATAGCCATCAACAATTTTGACCCAGAGGACTCAGAAATGAGGTTTTCAACCATGTGCAAAGTTGAGGACATTTAAGGCTTTCACTCTGATGCAAGTTCTTGATTAATTTATTGGAATCTTTCATGAATACTTAGTAAGATTTTTTGGTGGCAGTGGTCGAGGAGCAGCATCCAATGAAATTGGAGATCCCACATCTGCAAGAAAGGTTCACAAAGCTGACCGTGAAAAGCTTAGGAGAGACCGACTTAATGAACAGTTTGGGGAGCTTGCAGGAGTGCTTGGTAAGCTCTGTCACAATGTCATTTTGAAGGATCCAATCTATATGCAGTGATTATTGCCGTCCTGAGAGTGAGATCCTAGAAAGTATGTTGTTGTCTTCAAATCAGCTTGTTTGATCAGAGAAATTGATTTGTAATGGAAAGGCTTGTGCTGGCAGATCCTGATAGGCCCAAGAATGACAAGGCCACCATTCTTGGGGACAGTGTGCAAGTGGTGAAGGAGCTTCGGGCAGAGGTCAAACGTCTGAAGTGCGAGCACACCTCCCTGTTAGATGAGTCACGTGATGTCAGTCTCTCATTCATACCTGTGTTCTGTACCTATTGAAATTGCCAAAGTCTTGAATGTGTTCCGAACTATGTTTTGTGGGAGATACCAATTTTTTTAGTTATGTGAAAATCTTGTGTTCACCAGCCATAATCCTGGAACTGTGCATAAATATCAGGAAGTCCTCACAGGGGCATTTACTGCTTGACTGATGACTTTGTCAATGACCACCTTTTTGTGCAGCTAGTTCAAGAAAAGACAGAACTCCGGGAGGAGAAGGCAGCACTCAAGACAGAGACAGAGCAGCTCCAGGCCCAACTTGAACAACGGCTTCGTGGAATGCTACCATGGATGTCTGTGGATCCCTCCACAGTCATGATGGGTCCTGGGCCTTACCCTTTCCCAATGCCAGTGGCACAACCCCTTACAGGCCCCATGTCTGGCCCACTCCCACCAACGTCTGAAACTCAGCAACTGCCCCAGCAACCAGTGGTTGCACCATCCACATATCTTTCGATGGCACCTCCAGTTGCTTTCATGCACCCAGGCATGCAAGCTTATGCAATGTATGGGACTCGACATTCTGAAACAGGAGGTCCCTTTATGCCATATGCCCATTATCCTGGTGTTGGGAACCATTCTCATGTTGAGAGGCCTTATGCTCAATACCCTTCTACAGTTCAACCCATGCCTAGTTACCTAGTCCAGATGCAACCTCCTCAAGAAGGGGTTGCAGTAAGCCCCCCCGACATACCAATGTATAGACCTCCCACTTTTGCAGTACCTGTAGTCATGGCAGGCCAATCCCGGAGCCACCCCCATGCTCCTTTTCCTCAGTATCCAGGTGTTGTCATGAGTCAGTCTTATGCTTCTCATGCATCATCTCGTCCAACTGCTACATCCCCAGAGCCTCAAGGGGTTGAAACAAGCTTACAGTTACAAACACCTGGGGGACCTTCTCCATCCCCCTCTCTTGCTCCCACCCCATCCCAGCGTAAAGTCACTGCTGGAATTGCAAGGGCACAGGTACTACCATATGGTGCTGTTGTCACACATTGGCTTAGGTGTTCCTTGTGAGCTTTATCTGTATCCACTGATCCCTTCTATGACAACAGCTGATATTGTGAATGGAACTTTACCCTTATGCAGAGTTCAGGTTCAGAATCTTCTGCATCTGTACTGAAAAGTGAGAGCAATGGAGCCACTCAGATAGATTGTTCCAGTGGAGCTGGTGATGCCATTTCTACATTGACTCTTGCATCGAGTTCTCTCTCACGCCCTGTTGATGCTACACACGCTGAAGGTTAGGCTCAATCTTTCGTTTCCTGTTGTCAACTCTTTAGATGTAGACACAATACTACTTTCCATTTTCCATGATAATGAATGATGCTGTCATCTTATCTTGAAAACTGAGGGAATGGAGCACAACACTTCAATTTGATGGTGCATGAATCACTCATCTGAGCCATTTGGGAAAGAAGCTTTACTGGGCATACTTGAGGATAGCAGTAGCCATAGATATCAAGTGTGCAGCAGGTGCTGAGAAATTACTGTTCCTAAGAAAACAAAGTTTAGGCTTTCCATCCTAAAAGTTGGTTGCTTTTTTCCTACATCTGATTGCATAATGGGTGTATGAGTTTGTTTGAGGATAGCTGTAACCACACATATCAACTGTGCAGGTGACAGAGAACATACTGCCCCTAAGGAAACATCGTCTAGGCTTTCCACTCAAAAGTTAATTATAGTTTCTTCCTAGATCTGATCGCATAAGGGTTCTGGGTTTGCAGGTATGCGAGGTTCAGGTGAGCACCATCAATCCTCACGAGGACCACAGGATCCAACTTTGAGACCACCTGCCTCTCATAGTTGATTTGCACATAGAGAAAGATGACAATATGGTAGAATTCAAATTTTTTCATCTACTTTCCCTGTTTTTTGAGACAGTGGAGTCTCCTCCCGAAATGACATTAGGTCACAAAAGCTGTTCAGCTTTTTGGTGTGGAGAGGGCAGTCCCTGAGGTGTTAACATTGAATCACTGAGTCCAATACTAAATGTGAACAAACTGTCACCTGACATGTAACAACACAACACAGAAATTTTCTGCATGAGAAGTCATGAATTTTTTGAAAGTGAAATGATGAAAGAGATCATTTTCCGATTTCTAATTGGTACTGTTTTCTGTTCTTGTGCATACATACTATTGTAGAAAGGTGCTTGGCACATCATGTACTTCTAGAATTGTGGCATAATTTTACTGACAATGCAAAAATTGTGTTTTGGTTGTGTTTTAGGGCATCGTAGCAAAATTCAATCAAAGAATTCTGTCATGATGGATGCTAGAAATTGGCATCCATTCACTATTGATTGAGATGATGATAGGTGGGTGATGAAAGAAGTTTGTAACCTAGTAGGAATAGAACACATAACTGCCTCTGGTGTACACTACTACTTACTTCCAGGCCCTTTCTCTCTATCTATTCAAGTGTTTCCACCTTCTTTGCCCATTTTTGCCCCAGATTCAGAAACTGGTGTTTTGCAGTCTCTTTGCCTCCTGTATTAGAGAGGAGACTATTTTAGATGCTGAACACCAGAAAAAGAAAAAGTCTAAAAACTCTTCTCAAATATAATTATCTTTAAAGAGTGATCAATGGAAATGAGGAAATAGCAGACAGAAAAGAGATAATAAAGTGATGGGAATTTTCTGTGGTCAGCTTCAAAGTTGAAGTAAGCTTTTTCCTCCAGAATTTCAGTAAAAGTTGAAGAAACTTGGGGTGATGAAAAGATGTCAGAAATGTAATCCTTGGAAATACAGATTTCACAAACATCTGAAGTAAATGTTTGGAGGGATTCAATCACTCTAAAGCACACACCTAATTCAATTGGTGGTGGTTCTTTTGAGATTGGAAGTGTGTTTTAGTGTAGAAATGGGTTCGTTTTTCTACTCATTTGAAATCATTAACAATATTGTTCCATGTTTGCTTTGTTGCATTGCGAATTTTGTGTTGGGTAGAAATAGGTGCTTTTTTTTTTTCTACCACTCTTTTGGAATCCTGAATCATATTGTTCCATGTTTGCTTTCTTTGCTGTATTGAGAATTTTACTCATAAAAAATATGAAATGATGTTGCAAGAGAATTCCTGCAAAATTTGTTTGCAATTGTATAAATGAGTGTGATACAAAATTTCCCCTTGTTTTGTATGACAGGATAGATATAAAGAGAAATAATGGTCTTCAAGCTTTCATAGGGTTGTTTACATACTTGGAACAACAACTTTCAAAGCTCAATTGGGTGGTGGTGGTGGTGGTGGTGGTTGTGATGGATGCTGCTCTGAGGGAGGCCAAGTTGGTTTTAAGGTTTCTTCTAACCACTCCTTGGAAGCTGGAGATTCGATGAAATAAAGATGCTTCTTCAGAGCATGAGTAATAATATATATGTCTCATCAATGGAGTGATGGCGGATTGGGGACAATCATGCTTGCATGCGCACTGTTTTATTTGGCATTCAAGGTTGGCGAATTGGGTCAGAGGTTTGCTGTCATTGGGGAGCAGATAGCCAATACATGTGATCGAGTTGCTGATATTGGAGAACGTCTAGCAACAACTGCAGAGCAGATGGCTGATGCTGCTGAGACTGCTTACATCAGGTTTGGGACAAATCCAACTTACTAAAATCCTTTGTTTTCCCCCTCTCATAAGCTTTAGTTTCTGTCAATCACCAATTGCAAAACAAGCAAATTGAAGCAACAAAGTTGGTTGCTATGCTCCTGTGTCCATGAATCATCATGCATTAAACTACCAAAGAAAAATTGCCCATGTGGCCGAATATGTCACAAAAACTATTGCAAGTGTCTCTTGAAAAACCATAATTCGTTTGTTATTATGACATCAAGAACTTCTCGCGCGGCATCTTTTGCATTGATTGATTCATCATGTAACCAAAGAGTGCATCATGAAAGGCCGCTATGAAAGTGCCTCTTTTAAAACAGATTGATAATTGTAGTGAAAATAATTTGTCACTGGATTGAGATCCCCCGCCTTTTGCAGTGATTTTTCTGACTGAGTGTTATTTTTAACTCACTTTATTGCTCACCATGCTTCTCCTTTTCTGCAGCGAATTTCGTAACCGAAGAAATGCAAAAGCCCCAAAAGAAACTGGAGATGGGACTAAAATGACACGCATAGAATAAGAACATCTCCACCAGCAGCAGCATAGTATAATGGCCTATACACAATCCTTGGGATGAATGAAGTACACGATGCTTTGGATGAAATATAGCCTTTTTAAATCTAGTGAAGTTGGAGTTTGAACCTATAAATATGCACAGGATACAATGATCTTCAAAATTGGGTTTTGCTTGTACAATGGAAGAAGGAAAAGCACATTATTATTTTTTCCTTATTAATCTTTCACAATGCTTTCGATGAAATCTCACCAAACTTAATTAAAGAACAAACACCCACGTGAACCTGCAAGGAGAAAGAGAGGCAAAAAGAAAAAAAAAAGGAAGAAGAAGAGAGGACCAACATCCTGCCAAGAGATAGCACCCAAAAATGCAAATGCACCCACACAGGGAGTTGCAAAAGAAAGCAACAGGGATTCATCAAAGGGGGGTCAAAAATAGTAAACCTAAGATCTAAAACCCTCATCAATCAATCTCATGAAGCAGATCTAGAACCCTCATCGAGGGATTGCATGAAGCAGATCTAAAACCCTCATCCATCAATCTCATGAAGCAGATCTAGAACCCTCATCGAGGGATTGCATGAAGCAGATCTAAAACCCTCATTGAGGGATTGCATGAAGCAGATCTAAAACTCTCATTAATCAATCACATGAAGCGGATCCAAAACCCTCATCAATTGATTGCAGGAAGCAGATCTAAAACCCTTATTGATGATCACATGAAGCATAATGTGACAAGGAGATGGGTGAAAAAACCTTACAAACATTATCTTAACCTTGCAGATTATGATCCTTAATAACTGTACCAGGCCTGCATTTTAGATTTTGCTTTGAAGCTTAAATCACAAGGGGAAAAAAAAAAGTGGGTTACATACATGGGTAGAGAGTACCTGTTTATGAGCCAGAGTGAAGCAACAACCTCCAACTTCTTCTTCTCCTCCCACCCCCAAAAAGCATACCCATCATCCATTGTTATGATTCTTGAACCCTTGTAATGAGAAGCAACTGAGCTAACCACAGGCCATGATGGTTAACTAGGGAACTGGAACTCAACAGAAAATTGTTTCCTGATCACTTTTCATCCATCTTTCATGGTGTGTTGTTGTGTGTTGCTGGTTCACTCTGGTTCACTCTGGCTGTTTGGTGGTTAGGTAAGTTGTCAAAACAACAACCGAGCTAACCACCACCACCACCATTTCTAGTTAGTTAGCTGGTGAACTGGAACCCAATGGAAAAGTGTTCAGTATTTCCTGTCCACCAACCATCCATCATTGTGTGCTGCTGGCTGTTGGTTTGTTCTGACCATACTCTATGCATCATGTTTCTTTTGGAGTACAACCATCTCTTTGAATCCAACATGGTGAAGGCTAAGATGGGTTCTGGATGAAACCAAGTCAAAGAAATTTTGATCAAATTTCATCCAAGTCGAAGAAAGTTTGATCCAATTTCATCCAAGTCGAAGAAAGTTTGATCCAATTTCATCCAAGGCAAAGAAGTTTTGAACCAATTTCATCCAAGTCAAAGAAAGTTTGATCCAATTTCATCCAAGGAAAATAAATTTTGATCCAATTTCATCCAAAAAAAAAAGTTTGATCCAATTTCATCCAAGTCAAAGAAAGCTTGATCCAATTTCATCCAAGGCAAAAGAAAGCTTGATCCAATTTCATCCAAGGCAAAGAAAGCTTGATCCATTTTCATCCAAGGCAAAAGAAAGTTTGATCCAATTTCATCCAAGTCAAAGAAAGCTTGATCCAATTACAAACCAACTCGTGTTAAAAGTATTTGTCCCTTAGAGAAGTTTGTTCCCTTTGTGTTGAACATGAGTTTGTGGTGCATTTTTCTCCCCCTTATATACCATTGCTACAACTGATGTTTAGCACAAAATAATTTACAAAAAGGGTCTATGCCCAAAAAATAAAAATAAAAATAAAAATAAAAATGGAGAATATTTTAAATTAATATTTGTCAAAATTGTTGAAAACTGAAAACCAACCATTGGGTTGTTACTATTACAAATGCACAACACAAAAAAAAGTATTTTTTCAATACTTGTTCCTCAACTGTTGAAATTTTGGAAAAAATTAAAAATTTGTTATCTAAGGGGACCAAACTAGTTTTCTCACCTAAAAAAAACCCGTAGTAGGAATTAGTATTAGAAAGTTCCCCAGATCAATCATTTCTGATCAACTTGGAGAAAAACAATTCTTGGGAACCTCCAAATTGGGAGTAGGTACTACAAATCTCAAAACAAATATATGTGCACAGCAAGCAAGCAAGCAAGCAAGCAATCCAAGGCAAAATCAAAAATCAGAAGAGTCTCCAGGCTTTGTAAGTCTCAAGATTATTTGTTGATCTCAAGGCTCCAAAAAATTTCCATTATGAATTGACAACACCACCACCAAAATGTGGTGTGCAGGCAAATCAAATTCCAGTCTTACAGTATATATGCAGGCCAGCAGCCCCCACCGTCACTCACCCAGCCCACCTCTGCCCTCGAGAAACCACCC
>Ga0209208_10004907_pt1 | contig 18798 bp, 16 predicted proteins | sample S1TSphfallax_3_FD_187694 | JGI IMG/M metagenome (GOLD analysis project Ga0209208, IMG submission 187694) | Host-associated microbial communities from peat moss isolated from Minnesota, USA - S1T2_Fd - Sphagnum fallax MG (SPAdes) (version 2) | ecosystem: Host-associated > Plants > Peat moss >... | reverse complement strand
AAAAAAAAAAAAAAAAAAAAAAAAAAACCAAAAAAAAAGGTCCTGGGTTCAAATCCTGTGGAGTGCAGTTCAAACTCCTGCCAGCCCTTTGCCAATGAGCTTGACTTGGGGGTTCCAATGGCTTGTTGGGTCAAGTCTACTCTTGTGCTTCAAAAATAAAATAAAACAAAATAAAATAAAATTCATAATTGGCCACACAAGTAGACCACAATCCACATCAACCATCAATTCATTTCATTGAACCCTAAACAATAAACCCTAAAATGATCACAAATAATCGAACCCTAAACCCTAAAATGATCAAACCCTAAACCCTAAAATGATCGCCAATGATCAAACCCTAAACCCTAAAATGATCGCCAATGATCAAACCCTAAACCCTAAAATGATCGCCAATGATCGAACCCTAAACCCTAAAATGATTGCCAATGATCGAACCCTAAACCCTGAAATGATTGCCAATGATCGAACCTCAAACCCTAAACCCTAAAATGATCACAAATGATCCAACCCCAAACCCTAAATCATCATCAATGATTTAATTGAAACTTAAACCATAAAGCCAAAAAAAAAACAAAATCGGGTCACTTATTTAATGAACCCTAAGGCCTAAAACCCTATAAAACCCATCAATTAAACCCTTAAACCCTAAACCTCAAACCCTAAAAAGCCAACCCATTACACGAAAATGATGGCTCAGTCAGGTTCCTTGACCCTCTGCCAAGCCTCATTTACACTGGCATAATGGGGGACAAGTTCTGACATAAATTCCAGATATATAAGACATCTCTTCCGGTCCCTGCCCTGTTCCACTGGCATAATGGGTCAGGTTCTTGCCCATTCCAGAGATTCATGACACATCCTTCAATCCCTGTCTCATTACACCGGCATAATATGCTAGCAGGTTCCACAAATACATGATTATGTTCTCCAGTCCTTCCCCCCATTACAGTACATAATTTCATGGGGCAAATTCTTTTGACCCATTCCAGAAATATTATGGTAATTTCCTTGCAGTCCCTGCCCCCCAAATTACAGAGCACATAATCTCCTCCTCCTACCCATTCCTCCAGTTTGTGGGCAGGTTCTTGATCATTCCGGACTTACAGAATGTGCTCCTCCCTCTCCTCCTGCGATTCCGGACAGGCTCTTGCCCATTCCACAGTACAGAATGTCCTCCTCCTCCACCGCTTCCGGGGAGGTTCTTGCTCATTCCGGACTACAGAATGTTCTCCTCTTCCTCCTCCTCCTTCTCCTCCTCCGCTTTGCAGTGCGTTGTTTCTGCTGCCCTTTTGTTTTTCGGTGGTGCTTTTGCGGTTGTTTTGCAGGAACTGCAAACCCTAAACCTTCTTCCACCCCCCATGACACGGACTGCTACGACGACTACTTCCACTGTTGTTGCCTTGTCCGCTTTGTCAGTCATTGGCATTTTGATGCTGTGGTAGTTAGGAGTAGTAGTAGTAGTAGTATTAGTAGTAGTGATGATGGCGCCCATCATCAGATCGGAAGTTACTGCATCCACTGTGCGATTGCCGTCAGCCTGGAATTCGCAAGACTCCAAGCAGACGTTACTGTACGTTTATGATCACGGCCTCAAAATTGCCTACCATGGTATGTATGTATGTATGATGTGTGTGGGGTTTTTGTTCCTCCCACTTTTCCTCTCTACTTCTTTTACCATTTTTTGTTTGCTGCCAGTTTCGCTACTCTTTTGGGATTTTGGGGTTTTTTTTTTTTTTTTTCTTTCTTTCTTTTTTGTCCTCAGTGTGTGTGCGTTTTTTCCTCGGTTCATGTTTTTTCTCACTCAGGGTTTCAGTGTAGAATCGAACTCCCTTTGCTCTTGGTTTTGTTTGTCTGGAGGAGAAATAAAAACATTTGAGTAACCAGGGGGGGCTCCAATTTTAGGGTTTCAGCATATGGAAAGAAGCTTCACAATGTGACACTAGCTTTTGCAGAGATTTCCATGGTTATTACTGTTTGATGGATTCTAAAGCAAGTGCAGAACAGTGAAAAGGAATTGATTTGCAATACAAAATCAACTACAATTTTGTAGTCCCAGTGATTGCAATCTTGAGGTTATGACCCTCCTGAGTCCCCTAGTGCATATGTAGCCTTTCTGTCTGCAGACCATCAGTTCAGCATCTGGAATTTCTGCCTTCTCTAGGAATCCCTCCATATGTGTAAAGACAAGCTGGAATCAAGCACTCAGTATCTGTGGCAAATCATTTGGATGCGTTGGTCACAGGTTCTGGCAAAGCGGACTCAGATGCAGGGGCTATTCGGTCAGATAATCCTGCTCCTGAAAGTGCACATCTCTACTACTTTGAGGTCACTATTATAAGCAAAGGCAGGGACGGGTGTGTTACTGTCTCTCTTTAGTACTCATATGAATTTGATTCTGGATTGCAAAGCCACTGATACAGTAGTGTGTAGAATGGCAAAGAAAACTGTTATCTGAGCTCAAACCAATGAGCTTTGTTTCTCAGAGGCAGTTCAATCAACTACCTTACTAGGTTGACATCTGCTTGTGGGATTTGCAAACTGCTGATGGTGGATGCAATGGCAGGAACTGTCATCTGAGCTCAAGCTGATGAGCTTTTGTTTCTCAGAGGCAGTTGGATCATCTAACTTCTACTAGGCTGACCTCTTTGGCCATTCCACAAAACTAGCAAGTGTCTGACAGAACTGGTTTTTATCAATTTGTGTCTCAACTGGCAAATGTGGCAGATACATTGGTGTTGGCTTAAGTGCACAACAAGCCTCTCTCAACAAACTCCCTGGTACATGTCTTTAAATACTTGACTGTGCCATTTCTATTTCCTGCCTAGGATAGGCAGGTTTGGTTCCTTTTCTAAGACTGAGTTACTATCTCCTTGAACAGGATTCGAGAGGAATAGTTTTGGATACCATGCGGATGATGGCAATGCATTCAATGGTAGGTGAGTGTCTGTTTCTGTCATTTAAAGGTCTACTGTGGTGCGGATCACTTGAAGGATCTTTTATGAGAGCTTTTCAGATTCCAGGAGGTATGCAGGAGTTGTTATTTTCAGAAACACACTAGCTTGCCCACTGCCTGAACTCCAATTGGAAGATTGGCAGGAGTTTGTGACTTTCAGCATTGAACTGGCAGGTGTGCATGCAGTTCTAGCCATGAGGGTACCTCATATGGTCCTGTATTTGGCACAAACGATGTCATTGGATGCCTCCTCAATCAGGTGCTGTGAACAAATCCTTCATGATTTAGATGATTCCATGTGTGTCACTCTCTTTGTGTTTGGAATCTTGTGAAAGTGTTGAACTGGGTCTTTTGCCACCCTTTGCTACATAGGGCTAATGTGCACTTGCTCTTCTCCACCTCAGTGCTCTTTTACACTAGACATTTCTTGCCGGTAATGTTGTTTTCTGTTCTGCAGATGGACCACACAATCTCATACACAAAAAATGGGACCAACCTTGGAGTTGCTTTCAGAAATGTGAAAGGTAATTGTTTCTTCTTACATCTGTTAATGTATTGAATTTGTACAACCTGTTCTCAAAGTGGATATGGATCCCAAACCTGCAGAATGAATAATCAAAGGAGCATAACTTGCACTTGTGCAGGTTTGGTTCTTTATCCAACAGTGGGCCTACGGACACCAGGCGAGAAAGTTGAAGCAAACTTTGGTGCAAAGCCATTCGTGTTCAACCTGGAAGGCTTTCAACAAGTATGAGCTTTGATTGCACCATTGCACCTTGCCAGCATGGTTTGATGGCCTTGTCGTTCTCAGTGGCACCCTTTCATGCCATACTCAGCTTAACTAATCATAGGCAGCTTCACAGCCTTGGACTCTCGTTTGTGAGTCCTTTTGCTTATTGTTCAGTCTGAAGAATGATACACAGTCTGCCAAACAACTTGTAACTAAGTGTTGCTTGAGCAATTGGGTTTCTTCCTCCATTTTTGAAGTTGTTCTATAGAGTTGAATCCAGAATATTTAACTTTTTATGATCACAAATAGCTTTGGGCCTTGGTGTCTCTGTTTGTTTGACTGATTTGGTATTTCTTTTCTGCAGGAGCTCAATATGAAGACAATAGTGAGCATTGATGCCATTGGAATACCTGATCAAAATTCTTGTCTTCACTCACTGGTATACATCATGGCTGGAAGTTTCTGTATTTGTGCAAATTGAGACCTTCTTGTGAGGATCCAGTAGTCCTGGCCTCTGAGACTTTTCTTGGTGATCTGTAAGCTTAATTCCATGAGCTTGATTGTACTTCAAATGGTTTCTCTTGTGATTTCTTGGATTTTGCAGGAGCGTAACTTTCAGAAGGCATTGACATTCTTGACAAGTTCTTGGCCAGAATGTGCACATATTGATGTGATTTGTATGCCTAATGTGAATTGCAATATTTCAGATTCAACCAAATTTTGGAGAAGTCAATAGTCAGTTCTATAAGCTCTTAATGCTTGTGGCCCAAAACCATTCTTTGTAGCTCAAATGGCAAGCTTAATTAGTCTTCTGAAGAGACAACATACCTCTTCCAAGTTTCTATTAAACCAAATCCGAGGTTTACTTAAGAAGATTTTTGTTCTTTTTGGTGTTTCTACCTTTTCAATTTTCATGGCCTCAAAAGATTGTCATCTCAAGGTTCCTCTGTGTGGTTTCTCTCTTCCCTTTTACTCTGTTTCATTTTGTTTTCTTCTTACTGTCCTTGGTTGTATCATTCTCTTTTATGTTCTGCTGACCTAGCCAGCATCATGGCTGAGTCTTCTTGATGCTGGCAGTCTTGTGACAAACTCAGTATGTTTTTTAATGTATGTAAAGTGTCAAAGTGTTTTTGTAAAACTTTCTCTGCAATCCTATAGATATGCTTAATGTACAACAGTGACCTCCACCAACTGCCAGGGGCTGATGAAGTCAGTGGGATTATTATGGTAGCCAGTAACTACCATACATTTTTCTGATGAAGGTCACTGAACATGCATGTGACTGTTGTTCAAACTGCTCCTCAGTTCAAGTGCAAGAATTGAGTGCAGATTTGCAGCATACTTAAGAAGTGTTCTCCTGTGGAAGGAGCATTACCATAAGATTTAGCCATGAGGGATGAAGGTGCTGCAAAAATCATGAGAGTTGCCCCTCAACAATTTGGTTGTACAAGGATGGCTCATTAATGGTGTATTGGGTATTAACTCAGAAACATGGAGCTTAGAATCCAGAAGATGGGGACCTGGAAATTGGGTGTTCTGCTGTTTTTGCATGTGAGAGTTCAACTGAAGGAGAAACAGATGAGTAATTGTTTTGCTCCACTACATGGTGGTGCCAGGTTCTATCCTATTTGGTGCACTTTGGATACAATGAGACTGCAATGGCTATGCTTAGGGAATCTGCTCTTGAAGAGAAAGCATTGTCACAAAAAAATGGGGAGAGTATGCAACAACGAAAAAGTACTGTTTTCCTACTCGAGATTTGTTGTCGGATAGTAGGGGGTTCATATGGCTGTGAATTTGCATGAATTTTTGTTTCATGTCTGTTGTGAGCCAGTGGACTGTGTGATGGAGTGCATATCTGTTAAGACATTGGTTTTGGAATGCTGGAATGTTGACAGGGATTCGTGATGCAGTTCTTGCAGGTGAAATAGATGAGGTCAGTTTATCTGCTTCCTTGACAACTGCAGCTCCAAAGGCTCAGTTTATGAATTGCTTGCTGGCCTCAGAGAACTTTCAATAGTAATTGTTGCTGGCAGAGTTTTGAATGCAGTGTACATATAGCTCTAGAGTGCAGGCTGGCAACCTTAGGTGCCAGCCAATGTGAAATTGTGAGTGTTATAGGACAGACTGTGCACTGCAATTTAGAATCCTGTGACGGTGATTTGGCTGGTGCTTCTGCACACTGGCTCTGAATACTTTCTGCCTGCTGATTATTTGGTGCTTTTGCTCTTGATGGGTGCAGGCGATTGAACAAACAAACCTCATTGCCCCAGAGGTACTTTGGCTATCCCAATTTTGCCAGTGAGATGCCCTGACATTATGGTCTCTGGAAAACAATGAATGATTCAAGATGGTGATCACCTGTGCTGCTTGTGGGTCTGCAGCTATTCATGTCACAGCCATCGGTGTTATTTGAACTGAAGTGCCAAAAATTTGTTGAGATGGTATGTCAAACTTTGTATCCCCTTGTTCAATGTCACATTTATAGCTGGATATGATTTCTCAAGTGACTGTTGTGCTTTATGCATGTATGTATGTGTGGAGGAAATGTCTTGTGCAAATAAATGGCTGAAGTTGAGAATTGTTGCTCAGAAACATAGAGTTGTAATTCTTTATCGACTCACATTCTCAAACACCATATCTGTAGACTTGAACAAACTACTTGCATAAGCCTTAAAGACACTGTTCTTTTTCGCTCCCAGCATTTTTGTGTTGAACTTCTAACTCCAATCTAAATTGTTCCTTATTTTTTTGTGACTGTTACTTTGTGGGTGCAATTTTTTCTTCCTTTTCTTACCCTATTGGAACCACAGTTTTGTCTAAGACTTCTCATAGCATGAAAAAGGAGGGTTTAGCTCTGCTGGAAGTCAGGTCACTCTTCCTTGTCTGATAGATTGTAGCTCTTGGAGTTTAAACCCTCATGGCTCTGACTTTAGGCTACCAAACTCAACTATTCACAACCTGAATCCAATTCTTGAACTTGTCCCCTTTGCATCCACTCATCAATTTGCCTTAAGTTTCAACTTCAAATTCTAGTTTTGTTGTGGCCCTTGGTAGTCAGTCCCATTTATGTGAACCTTGAAATTTTACTTGATATGTAGCTTAATATGTCAGATCCTGATGTGCACCACCACCACCTAGTTCCCTTTTCATGCTATGAGAAGTCTTTGAAGTGGGTCGATATGTCTGGAAATGGGAAGATGCTGGTGAAAGAGGTAAAATGTGATCAGTTTCAAAGCAGTAAGAAATTGTTATGATTCGTGGACTCAGAGACAAGGACTAAACATAATAACACAGGAGATTATCAGGCAGGTGGACTGTTGGAAGGTGGCAAGTCACATACTCTTTTACTATTTGCAATGGGTTATATTATTTGAAGTCCTGAGTAGAGTGGTGTGTGTTGCAGGTGAGGAATGGAGATGATGAAGCAACTATGGCATATGGTCGTACAGAACTGTGTGATTTTGAAACTGAATCAGAGGACAACAAGCTGCATCTACAGGTAATTGACCTCGTATTGAATGTTATGAACACCTTGTCCACATTTAGCATGGTTGTGGTAAAGCAAAGCTCAACCTAAATCCACATTTCCAAGTTCATACCACTCTCCATGGTGTTTTCTGGCTCTCATAAAGATTCTGCTGTCATCCTACCAAGAAAAAGTTTCTTATTCAATCTCGTGCAGTAACAACCAAATGTCACTTGCCTTTTCTGGAACAGGAGGTGTTCTCCTTGCTGGCATATCCACATCCAGAAAACTCTCCACTGGGTTATTTGTTTGAGGCATCACGGCGCCAATGTGTTGCAGAGGCTCTTAATGAAGCCATCCTAGGTGAGAACCATGAGGATCACTCTCTGAATGAACTCAAGAGCATCAATTTCTCAGCATTTTTGCATCATGCACTTATCTGATCACAGCATGGTACATCATATATATCTAGCTAGGCATGAATGTCTGATGCACCTGTAGAATTTCTCAAGGACAATTCACTGGGTTAAAGATTGTCTGAGGAGTTCCTTTCCTTAACTTTCTGGTGTTTATTTGTGTGCTGGAATAGTTTCTCAGAACAAGCCATCCTTGCCACCTCTAGAGGTATGCTTCTTCACTTCAACTAAGGATAAGGTGATGAAAGAACTGTGAAAAGATGTTCGAGGCAAGCATTCATGTAGGTGTTTTTTCTAGGCATTCAGATACCCACCTAATAGTTATGGATCGCTGAAGTTTCTTCCCCAGATGAAGTGTTTGTGAGATGTCTGAATTCACATGGAGAAATCAGAATGAGCACCTTTGTTAAAGAATCTACTATGCTATTGATTTTGAGAAAGGTGTTGGAACAGTGTATTTCTGGGGGATCCCTGAAAAATGGATTCACTTCAGTTGCTGAGGTTGAAGATTTCATTACAGGTGTTGCATAAGCATGTTGCAGTAATCAGAGATGTACTTGCACAGCAATCATCTGGGGCAACTACTATGGTACTTTCTTTCTCTGGCACTTGTCTTACTGCTGCCCTCCTATTACCCATGCTGTCTGAGTGTGACAATGTAGACCTAGCCTTTGGCACCAGGTCAGTTATGGGATTTGTGCAGAATTCATTTTGACTTCTCATTGTTTTAATTCAGTCAGGAGGGTAAAGTATTACCAGGCAGCTTATCAGTGAGAAATCTCCAGTATGATTTTCAAGATGGTTTAGGTGTTGACAATGTGAATCAGGAATCACACTGCTAGGAGTTTTCTGATAGGTTGACATCAGACTGAAAAAGGCATGCTTTAGTGCAGATTGACATGTATACGGATGTTCATGGGCTTCAACACATGTGCAACAACACACATTCAAGGACTGGAAATTGAAGATGGGAGATAAGGAAGGGAAGTTAGAAGTGCTGTGTTTGGTAGTGTACTGTCTTTGTGAATGGTCTAATCTGCTTTGCACTCAGATGCTGAAAATTGACTGTGCTACAAAGCTGGCCTTACCCTGCAAGTGTACTCTTGGAACTGACTTCTGGGGGATTGTAGTTAGGGTCATGCAACATGTGGGTTGCTTGGTGAAGGAGTTTCAGTGGATGTTGGGAGTTGTTTCTATGCACGGGAATTAGCTTTTGACCTTTGGTAGTACATTTTTAGTCTGGACAACTTGTTTAATAAGTATTTGCTTCCTGCATAGGATGCCTTTTGCCCTCCCAACTTTGGAGGTTCATGTAAATTGATTTTGCAGGTAGCATTGTTGTTCCAGGAATATACCAGATCTTTTTTTTTAAAAATTGTCATTCCATGATCGTTGATTGTTTCCTGGAGTTTTACACCCCAAGGATCAAATTGCAGTTTGAACAACTGTTGTGGATTTTGTGTTATCACTGCAGAATACGAGTTTCTCCTGTTATGTTACATCTCATCTGTTGTTCAAACAGATCCAGTAGACCACGAGAGACATTGCCTTTAATGAGGTATGTTGGTGCATGCTAGTGTTCTGAAATAGATGAAAGTCACAAACTTCTGGAAGACCGGCATGAGCATGAGGCCTATGTATGTATCTAGAGCCTTTGTTGAGTTCTTGTATTGGATGCCTCAAGGGCACATGAAGGGTTTTATCACTGGGTCCTGTGTTAGATGCTTGCCAGTCTATTCAGGCTTCTACCACTGGGTCCTGTTACGCAGTGCTCTTCATGCTGTATTGGCAAATGCAAATGGTGGAGCTTGTTTCACACAATGAACAAACCTCTAGCAATGTCAGGGGTGTTGTAAAGCTTCACAAGCAAATTTTATCTCCCCCCCCTTTTGCTTGCACTACTACTAGGTGGGTCCATGCCACATTCTTTGTGTTTTTGAGCTTTTAGTTGCATGTTGCAGCTGCTCTGTTGATACTTGATTTTGCACTCCTCAGATATAGCTATGCTGTGTCCATGACTTGAATTCAGGAATAACTTATGGAACACAGTATGTGCAGCAGCTACCCAACTGTGCAGATACCCCCTTGTGGTGTCTGAGGCTTCAATGCAAGCTCAATCTTCACATGTTCATCTCACAAAACTTGTGTGATATACTCTAGTTTCTTATGCATATGAGAATTGACTTGCGTTTTTGAGTTCAAACAGGATTAGATGAGAGAGTGTGGGTTAGGAGCATGTACAGCAGATTTTGCAGAGTTTGTGGAAGGGCTTGTGGCATGGAAACATGCACTTTTCTGCAACCTCCCAAATTCTTTTGCAATTTTCTGCAGTCATCATACAGACATGTGCAGAGAGGATGATGCAGCCCTCCCAACTTCTTCAGCATTTTCTGCAAAACTTTAACCAGAAATGCACAGAGGATGATGATGGCCATGAGAGTGTTGAGCTTTGCTAGATGTTATCTTATCCACCAGAAGAGCATCTCTGAGAGCAAGGCTCAGATGTTTTGTTTTCCTTGTGCACAAGATGAGCATCTCTGCAAGATACTTTCTTATGCACACAAAAGCCATCTCTGGAAGGAAAGCTCAACACCTGAGCAACTGAGGCAGACAGAGCTCCCAGCTCAAAGAATCAAGAAAAGAAAGATACAGAAAACTGGGGCAAGTTGATATTCCAACTCAAACAGAAGCACCCTGAGCAAGGTACAATTGTAGGTCTCTTTTTTCTTTGGACTAGATGCCTAGTGAGCAGTTATTGATCCACATGGGGTGATTCAGATCATGGTAGTTCCAACTCTTTTTCTTGCTTTGTGTAATATGCTTGCACAGAAGCCTTGGTACCATACCTATGACTGATGTTTGGCACTTCTTTGCTGAATATTTATTTACTTTAGAAAGCAAGGTTTGGCAGTTTCAAATTTAATTTTCCAAATTTCAACAGTTGAGGAATAAAAATGCAAACAACAACTTGTAATAGTAACCCAATGGTTTTCAATTTCAACAATTTCAATAAATACCGATAAAAATTTCTCTTTTTTTCAGGTAGGCCTTTTGCGGCTTATTTTGTGTCAAACATCAGTCATAGGTATAGTATCTCTTGAATTTCAATAGAGGCTGTGTTTACTGTGGTGAACAGAGCCAGGGAAAGGCAGATTGAAGAGGCCAATGTATGAAGTTCTAGGTTGTGAAAATGGGCCTTCGTCAACATCAACAAAATATTAGGAAGAGAAGCAAACACTTCTTCCAAATGCATCATCTCAAGAAAATGCTGTGACATCTGCATCAACAACAGTTCAGGAGGAGAACTTGACATTGATCAAGGAGCCTTTAGTAGGCAAGAGTTCAACTCAGGATTATCTCATCAAGATGCTAATGGAGGAGTCCCTAGAGACTTCAATCAGGATGGCAAAGCACCAGCCTCCTTCACTGCCTAGATGGAATGGTGAGAAGAACACAGCATGGACCACTCTTGGCATCCCTGCAACACCAAGTGCTTCTGGCTTGCAACAGATGAGTCAATCTAGTGCCAATCCCTTGGTTTTACAGTGGCATGAAATTTCAAGCCAGTCAAGATGGCAATGCCCCATTCCCCCTCACACACCCACATTTGCTCTGACTCTATCTCGCATATCTTAACCTGCTTATATGTCATCTGTGCCTCTTCCTGTTTCTCTCTCATTCCTGCAGCTCCCAATTGCCTGACAGTTCCCTTCTCTTCTTCAGCTTATGATATAGTGCAACCTTTGGCCTCTTGCAGTTGGACTAGTGCTGGCAACTTAGTGACAGAGTTAGTGGGTGCTCCTGCAATTTCAGACAAAGAGTACCTTGTACATAGGACAGTGGTGCAGAAGCCCCTAACTAAAGTAGCAACAATGAAACAACTGGAGGTCTTGGGGCATTGGATTTGCCAGCAGGGCCTTGAGTCTGTGAAACAGCCAAAGAAACCAGAGTTCTCTCATGTGGATATTTCTGCAAGCCTTGAATGCCCCAACATGGACTCAGGTATCCAAAGACATTCATCAAGTTTGGTTGTTGAGGATTTGTGGAAGACCCCTCAAGCTGCTGCTTGTGAATTGAGAATTGGAATGTGTGAACCTAGGTGTAGAAATAGCACTAGTTTAACATGATCTTGAGAGTCTATGCTCTTTTTCTTTTTCTTTTTTTTCCTGCAAACAGGTGAAATCTGTACTGGGTTGTAAATCTTTATATCTACATTGGCCAAGGTAATTTATACTCAATCTGTAGAGCAACCCATCACATTAAATGATGTTCAAATCATAGCTTGCCAACTGTAGATCATTTTTGTTTCTTTATCCATCACCCAGTTTCTCTCTTACAATTGATTGTAGCAGTTTACCCTTTAAAAGCTTTTTGCAGGTTGTCAAGCTTCAAGAGTACCAGTACAGTTTTGGTGTCGAAAGCATCTCAATTGTGAACCAAGGGTAGTGCAAGTGTCCCTCCTTTGTGCAGTAATAGATTTTTTTGTCTGCTCATTTTGGTGAAGGCAGACAGAGTAATTTATTCTTTGATGTTGTTGCTCAGTAGTCGGTTGTGTAGCATTCCAACTGAAGTGTTTGTTCTCGAATTTTCTCTGTGGTCTCATGAGTTACGTTTGCTGTTGTTTGCAACTTGCGCACCATTGTCTATTTGAGTAAAAATTTGAACAGCTTCTAGTCTACTGTTGTCAAGTCTCTTTGTGCAAGCAAGTATGTATATATATGAGAGTGCAAGATGAGGGATCAGATAGCGCATTCCAGTTTTCAAAATCTAACTATTTGTTATGTTACTATTTGAGTCAAATTTGAACAGCTTCTACATGTATGGTTCTGAGGGCAGGCACCAAGCGCTGGCTGTGACCAACCAATCAAAGTTTTCATGTACTGGGTTTACATGCCCTTGGGAAAACCTTGAACATGACACAAGTTTCAAATTGGAAATTTCCCATTGAGCATGATTCGCACTTCGGTGTTAGGGAGTTTTTGTTAAAATAGGCTAACATTAACATAGCCATAGCCATTATATTAGGCAACAATGAAACTTTATGGACAAATGAGTTTTGTGCATTCACACCTAAAAAAACTTTGCTACGGGCTGCAACTTATTTTGCTACCCTAACATCATGGATCATTCAGACCAATGGTACCAATGAAGGTATGCAGCAATCTCATTGTCTTGTGAAACAATGGTGGGGGGAATGAGGGGTTTGGAGCAGGTTTTTTTTTTAAAACTGGTGAAATTTTGCCAAATAGTGGAATTGCAGATTAAAAATCTGAAAAAGAAGTGATTATTGAGCTTTTTAGTTGCCAAAAGGTGAGGGGGCAAAAAAGGGGTCAAAACCACTAAATTCATGTCTTTGGTTCTCATTGTGTAGCCATAAACATAGAAGGATGGTTAGTTTTTTTTTTGGTCTATAGCCAGATTTGGCTAAATTTACCTAAGAATGATCATCATTTCTTCTACATCTTCCTATTGATGATAACCACTTTGGCTACAAACAAAAATTTGTATGAGACTACTTGTCTATAGATGGTTCTATATGTGCAATAAGTGGGAAGGAGGTGGGATCTAGACCCCTCCCATTTTGTATGTGCTAGCTAACATTGAGCTAAAGGGTCATTTTTGGCTTTGTTACTTAACATTGAAGAAAAGGTTTTAAATCTAGGTTTTTAGGCTAGATTGGTTGTTGGCTGACACAAAGATAACACCACTTGCCACCTAGGATGCCATGTCATTAGTATTGTTAGCTAACAATCCATATATGAATGTGCTTGAAAATTAGGAAAACTTAACATTGACTAACCATCAATTTAACACCATGTGTGAACCATGCTTTCAAGAGTTTGGGAAATAGAGTGTTGGAAGCAATATTTGAACCATTTCATCACCATTTGGGGACATGGTTATGCTAGCATGGTGGCCATGGTGGCCATGGCCACCATCAGCTTTGGGTTCCATTTATAAGTGATGTACTAATTGGATTGGATGAAGCATTATGTGCAACAAATCTAGCTTCATCCAATGGCCAATTGATTGAAAAAGATGGACATTATGTGGCATAGTGTGCACACTTCTCCAACACATGTAAGCTAATGCAAACATGGTTTGGGTTCAAAGTACATCCTTTGTTTATAAATAGAATATTAATGGCGGTCGTGACCTCAGATGGCTAGTCCCTAACATGGCAAACACTAAATAAATGCAACAATTTACATCATCTCCAATTCAAAGGGTACACAAGTTTGAGCATGACCATCATTAAGCCCTTGATTGTTCATCTTAAGATCAAACTTTCTTTGACATTTTGATTAGTGAATATGACAAAGGCTTTCACATATCAATCAATTTTCATCATTAATTCTTTGCATTTTCATCCCTTGCCTTTCATTTCCACCATTTTCTTTGCCAAGTTTGAGCTTTCTTGCATTTTCTATTTTGTTGACCTTGATTTCATCTACAATCAGTTTTCACAATTTTAACTTCCCTAAATCCTATCATCCCCAACCCTCCTATTCATTTGTCATCTTTCTTGGATCCAATCTTTTTTTGGCCTTCATCAAACATTATTTTTCCTAGATTTCAATTTTCTTAATTCCTACCTAAACTTTAGACCGTCATTTCATCCATTGTCTTTCCAATATTTTTCATCCTCCCTAATCCACATCTTATCAAATGCTTTAACTTTTGCAAATTTCATCTCATTTCATGGATTATCTTTCCTAGATCTTCCCTATCTTACATATCACCCTACGCTTTCCAAACTAGCTCCATCGTTTCACCATTTTTCAACTTGCTCAACTTTTTCAACCAACTTATCATCCAATGGATTATCATTGCATAACATGGAAGGTGGAGTAAAAGAAAAATGTTATACTTAATTTTGGTGAATGATAAAAGGAATTGGAAAAAGTTGATCAATGGGGAAGATGAACAAGTTTTAAAGTTTTCTTCATGATATATGCAAATCATCCTTCCTCTTGGTCTAGGAACCTATCCTCAACCCAACACATTGACATGCTTTGTTGAAATGCATTTAATGTCAAGCACAATTGATGAAGTTCCATCATAAAACCAAGCACATTCCAAATTTTTTTTGTGGAAGAAAGCTATTTCTTTCTTGTTGGGTGCGACAAGGCAAACCTTTTTTGTTAACTTCATGGAATCATTGCACCCTTTTAATGTCTTCAACTAACAACTAATTAGGCTAATCTTTTGGATTTCATGTGTTGAAGATGGTGTAATTGTTTTGTACTCAAAACACTTTCAACTAACTAACCACATAATGTTCTATAACTTGTAACCATGTCAAATGTTGTGTCCAATATCAATCCCCAAAACTTCATAGGAGGCACACATTTGTGCATGTTGTGAATGCCCATATGAGGGATTCAAGAAAACTATAGTGCAATTTTCCAAGGGATTTCAAAGGGAAACATAAAACACCCATTGATTCTTTTGCTTAGTGTATATTGAGGATGATTATATTATGATTATACCACAATTTCATTTACAAAGAGAGGGTTAATATTTGGGTACTTGTGCCAAGAGCACAGGGACCCACCCACCAGGTTCTTTTGAAGGGAGTGCTATGGATAGCATTTATGTAGAGGAGGGTTACCAATTGGTGGAAGAATCCTGACAGAGCAAAGGTTTCACAGACAAAGATTGCTGTTACAATTCTCTTTGCTGATGCTGCTGCAGCAACAGAAGACAACATCATTCAGGGTTTGTGATTTCAACTAGTACACTGATTTTTTTGCAGGAGGGAAGCTCTCTAAAGAGAATAATACACAGCTGATTGGCTGGAATTTGGATTGATCCGATTGTCGGCAAATTGTGAAGAACATCCCATTCTCATCAAAATTCCATAGCTGCTACGACCCAGTCAAAATGAGAACTCCAAAAACCAAAACAAATAGTTTTGGAGTTTTTCCATTCAAAACATAGAAGTAAGATGGAACTTTGTAAGAAGGAATTTTGTAACAACATATGTAACACTTTCATTGAGGAGGTGTGCTTTGCTGCATTCACAAGCATTTGGAAAAGGGTTAGATCTGCTTCATCCACAAAGACCCAATTTATACAAAGCACTTGAATAGGGAGGGGAGAGTGCAACACAAAAGCATCAAACCCATAAACTCCAAAAAAAACTTACTTTCTCAGCAGCTTTAGAGATCAAATGTGTTTCTAGTTTTCGAACCCCAAAAAGATGACTTTTTCAAGCTGTATTCAATCTAATGTGTTTCTAGTTTTAGACCCCTCGAGATTTACTTTCTCAGCGGTTTTCAATCTAATGTGTTTCTAAGTAATGGCCCTCATTGACATGCCACGGAAGAATTTTATTTTTTGTTGGGGGAGTTTTATAGAGGATGCTTGCTTGAAGAGGCCGATAGTCAAAAGGACGACAACATAAACATCATATCATTGCCATGATGAGTAGTATTATGACGCAAGGTCCGAATCATTAGCATTTGTGTCACTTCTTCAACTTCAATTGCAAGGTAATGAGATCCAGGTGCAATTACTTTTGCCAATTGTGAGTGCATGAGAAATGAGTGTGTTGTCCACACCTTCCTTTTTTCTTCACTACGGTAAATAAAGTAAAGCTTATTGAGGAAGAAGAGATCATTTCGCAAGTGGGTCAAAAAACGTACACGATGTCTAGTTTGAGTGGGTTTTAAGCCCACTTGATATAAATTGCTTTTGCTTGAATGTAGAGAGCATTTAGAAATCAACAAACAACATGCAGAATCTAGTGATAAAAGAGCATCTCCACCACCCACAACAATAAAAAATGTTTTTTTGTACAAGATATTTTGGATGAAGTACATACATCTGGTGAATACCACACCCACCCCACCCCACCCACCCACTATTGAAAATCAGCAGATTTTCATCCAAATATTCAATTACTTCATCCTCTTTTCATCCCCTCTTTCCTTTTCCTGAACGCCTCCACTCCTGCAACAGATATTTTCACTGCTCCTACTTGTACAACTACTATAATTACTCTCCAACCTTGTGCATTAAATGCTGAGTTTCAGCATGTCATATCCAGATTTGATCAAGTTTCCTTACTTTGTGGACCTCACTCAAAGAGGGAATAAGGTGGGGGGGGTGAAAGGAGGCCCAAAGAGAGGGTAACTTTAAGGAAAACTCTAATGTGTCTAGACTTTGAAAACCCCAAATTGAATATTTCAAGAAATTTTTGACAATCAAGTATATAACTAAAATGCAAAGGTCTCCTTTCATATTTTTGAATCTATTTTGGCAAAACCCAATGGAGTGAACTCCATATTTTCCAGCTTTAATAAAAGTTTCCTTACTTTGTGGACCTCACTCAAAGAGGGGATAGGGGGTTAAAAGGAGGCCCAAAGAGAGGGTGAAGAGAGGGTGACTTTTAAGGAAAAACTCTAATGGGTCTACACTTTGAAAACCCCAAATTGAATATTTCAGCAAATTTTTGACAATCAAGTATATAACTAAAATGCAAAGAAGGTCTCCTTCATATTTTGAATCTATTTTGGCAAAACCCAATGGAGTGAACTCCATATACTCGGACTCACCCTCTCAAGAAGTATCTAATGTACAACAAACAAGTCACGGCATGGTTAATAACGGGAAACTTAATTTGGGTAATGTATGTATGCCTTTAGATACAGTGCCCTTCAAGAGGCCCAGTAAAAGGAAATGGCTTTTTTTTTTTTAAAAAAAAATTGACTCATGTGGTGACATTTAAATAGTCTCTCAATTTATACTAATCATTTTTTCATGTTTATCGTGTGAGAATAGTGAAATAATTCACACTCTATGTTGGATGTTGTAAACCGTGGATAGAGGGCCCAAATAGGAGGTGTTGGTGGAGATGCTCTAATACCTTCATCTAAGGAACATTTTTGATGAATGCTGGTAAGTGAGGGACCTCATTGGAAATTGTTTGACAAGTGAGGTATATGAAAATGAATTAAAATTTTCTGAATGTATACTAGAAGCTTGAAAAAATCATTTGAGAATAAATATGAAGGGAGATGATGAAAAATGGTTGGATTTATTCATTTGTTGCAGGAAACCCACAAAAATTGTTGACACCTATTTAATATTCATGTAGGGTTTAGGGTTTATTCATTATTCATTTGTTGGTGGATTTATGCCAGAAACCAAAACAATTGATTGAGACTTGATGAGAGAGCACCATCCTTGCAAATCTAATGGGAAAAAATCCTTAGACTAAAAGCCAAAAAATGCCCATGAAATTTGTTGGGACTCTCTCTCTCTATTCATGCAGCACTAGTGAAATCAATTCTTGGATTTATGCAAGAAACCAAAATTTGAAGCTACTTGAAGTGCAATGGAAGTAGTAATTGATTTCACCTCCGTGTTCTTACAATGAGAGAGAGAGAGAGAGAGAGAAAAGGAAGGTGGTCATTGCATTTCCAGTTCCATGAACAACTAACATCCTTGAATTCCACTCTGAATAATCTTTGGGCTACAATTCTATGTATTGGTGGTGACAACCAAAATGACCCCCAAAACTTCATTGCAAAGATACATACATAGATAGATAGATAGATGTATATTAAGCCCCCCCCCCAACAATAATATCATACTATGTATATACTTAGTTTTTTTGTATGATTTCCACTAGTAGTGACTCTCCCTCCCAAGGAACTAACAAATTGGTAATGAGTTATGGATGCATCCAAAAGTTTTTTTTATTAAATCTCTTTTGTGATTAGATTGGCTTTGTAGTTTGTAGAACATTTGGAGAGGATATAATGCATTTTATCTTGGGAGTTTCCAACAATTTGAAACCCTAAAAACCCCATCACCAAAAACAAGGTTTCAAATTGTTGGACACTCCCAAGATAAAATGCATTATATCCTCTCCATTTGGCACACCTTATGTAGACTACAAAGAGTAGGGATTTGAGGAAGGAATATAGGATCAAATGTGGGGCTATCAATTTGGGAGCAATATAGGTGGGATGCTTGAGAAATATGTGAACAATGTAAGGAGCATTTGGCAAAGCATATGGGCTAAATATAAGGCATGCATGTAAAAGGCCCATTTGAAACTATGGGGAACAACATAAAGAAACATGCGGCAAAGTAAGTATATGTGATAAAAGTAAGGAACATTTGGAGAACAAAATTGGGAACATTGTTAGGAACATTATTGGGAACATGTGATTGAAGAAATCTAATATACACAAAAATACTCCAAGTTCCC